>MDSX01041404.1_pt1 | contig 74366 bp, 71 predicted proteins | sample 811141 | NCBI WGS metagenome assembly MDSX01 (sample SAMN05326642, study PRJNA326480) | marine metagenome | isolation source: seawater | place: Atlantic Ocean: South East | collected 2010 | reverse complement strand
TTGAGAGAGTTCTTCTTCAAAATTAGTTAAATCGTTATCGCGAATTTTAGCAAATAATTTAGCTCGTATGACGTAAACAGAAGGAATAAGAATCATCATAAGGGGTAAAATATAGATTAATTCTACTTCATCCATTTTAAAGCTTTCATTAATTATTCCCCACAATTGAAAGCTATACATAGCTATAGGAACCAATATGATCCAATGCCACCAATGCTTACAAGTAAAAAACCATATTAATAATAGTAATAATGGAATTGATTTAGTGGTTATATACCAAGCTAAATGGTATATTGAAGGATAAGCAGTTTCAATATTAAACAAAAAATTATTCCAGACTTGAGAATCAGACGGGAAATCCTTGTATAAATAATATAAAAAAGGGGTTATTGCTATAATTAAAACAACAATACCCCCTTGTATTAGACTATTTTTATCCTTGTCTTGGTGGGTCAGGTCTATCGATTTGCTGTTCGCTTTGTCCATCTTGAATACTTTCAGGTGTACAAGAAATAAATAAACCAGCTCCTAGAATTGCAACTATAAAAAATAATTTTGTGGGCTTCATAATTTTGTTTTTTTGTGAGATTTATTTTACAAACCTATCACAGAAAAACACAAGTATCCAAATTATTATAGTCGTATATTAGTTAGTTAAATCTCTCACAAAAAAACAAAACTTATAAACACTTGATTCGGATTCTAAATTTTAAAGTATAATACAATACTATATCTATCATTACAATCTATTTCACTGGCATTATATTTAATGTTCTACTTTCGTTTTTATTTTTTGTTAGTTCTATTTTTACACTTTTTGTAGGCAACAGACTACTAATATTTTGAGGCCATTCTATGAAACACCAATGGTCTGAAAAAAAATAATCCTCAATCCCTATGTCCATTGCTTCTTCTTCTTTATTAATTCTATAAAAATCAAAATGATAAATCTTGTCATTTTTAATTTCATATTCGTTTATTAGTGCGAAAGTCGGGCTATTAATTACTCCTTTCACTCCTAGTTGTTTTGCAATTTCCTTAATTAATGTCGTTTTTCCAACACCCATTTCTCCATAAAAAAGAAGGATCTTATCTGGAACCTCTGTTAACAACTTTTCCGCAACTAGCGGTAAATCTTGTAAATTAAAATTGTATTTCATCATAAACAACTATGCAAACATACAAATAAATACCGACAATTAACAAAAAATATCGATAATGTGTATAAAAGAAAGAAAAGGCTTACAAATACTAGGCCTTTGGATCTAAAACAATAAATGGAATTAAAACTTCTTCCATGGATATGCCTCCATGTTGGTAGGTATTTTTAAAATAGCTTACGAAATGATTGTACCTATTTGGATAGGCAAAGAACATGTCTCCTTTTGCAAAAATAAATGAACTACTCATGTTAATGGCGGGTAAGAGGATGTTCTTGGGATTCTTAGATACTAAAACATCTTTCTCTTCATAGGATAGACTTCTTCCTGTTTTATACCTTAGATTCGAGCTAATGTTCTTGTCACCAATTACTTTTGTTGGGTTTTTAACATTAATGGTTCCGTGATCTGTTGTGATAATTAATTTAAATCCAAGCCTAGAAGCTTGTTGAATAATATCAAGTAATGGTGAATTCTTAAACCAACTCTGCGTTAACGATCTATAAGATTTGTCTGTAGAAGCTAATTCTTTTATTACTTCCATTTCAGTTTTTGAATGAGAAAGCATATCTACAAAATTATAAACCAATGCGATAAAATCCTCGTTTTTATGAGATTTAAAATTAGCTGATAATCTTTTACCTTGTTTTAAGCTTGTTATTTTATGATAACTCCAATTTAAATCTTTACCTAACCTTTTTAATTGCGCTTCTAAAAATTCTTTCTCGAACATGTTTTTTCCTCCTTCATCGGTGTCATTTAGCCAATAATTAGGATGTTTTTTTTCCATTTCACTTGGCATTAACCCTGAAAATATTGAATTTCTTGCGTACTGTGTTGCAGTGGGTAAAATACTATAATAAAGCGCTTCACTACTTTTTTTGAAACTACTATTTAAAAATGGCTCAAATGCTTTCCATTGATCATATCTTAAATTGTCTATCACAACAAATAGTGTTTTTTGAGTTTCAATAACAGGTAAAACCTTCTTTTTAAATAGTGTGTGTGACATTGTTGGAGCATCTTCATTACCATTAAACCAATCTGGATAGTTTTTTTCTATGAATTTGCAAAATTGAATGTTAGCTTCATTTTTTTGCGATTCTAAAATTTCAAACATCCCAGAGTCATCAATGTTTTCTAACTCTAATTCCCAGTAAACAAGCTTTTGATACATCTCCACCCATTCTTCATAAGAGTTTATCATGGATAAATCCATTGCTATTTTTCTAAACTCTTGTTGGTATGAAGATGTTGTTTTTTGCGAGACCAACCTGGAATGGTCCAAATTCTTTTTTAAACTTAATAGAATTTGGCTTGGATTCACAGGCTTAATAAGGTAATCTGCGATTTTAGAGCCTATGGCTTCTTCCATAATATACTCTTCTTCACTCTTTGTGATCATTACAACAGGAAGATTTGCTTGATATTCTTTTATTTCTGCTAAAGTTTCAATACCAGTTAGACCTGGCATGTTTTCATCTAAAAAAACAATATCAAAATTTTGTTTTTTAATTTCCTCGAGCGCTTCCATCCCACTTAAGGCTTTTGTGACGCTATAATTTTTTTTTTCAAGGAATATGATATGTGGTTTTAATAATTCTATTTCGTCATCAACCCAAAGTACTTTTATTTCGCTCATATATGTATATTTGTTATTTAATTGAAATTTTAAAAAAAGATTTTAAATAGGTACAGCAAAAATAATTCCGAAGTACCCATTAAAATATTTTTTATTAATAAAAAAATTTAAAGATTGAATTCGCAAAACAAACTCAAAATTATAAACGATCCAATCTATGGTTTTATTACGATACCTAGCACACTTATTTTCGAATTAATTGAGCATAGGTATTTTCAGCGATTGCGAAGAATCTCACAGATGGGCATGTCATACATGGTTTATCCTGGAGCTCATCATACACGTTTTCATCATGCTTTAGGTGCAATGCATTTAATGCAAAAAGCAGTGCAAGTATTACGCTTTAAAGGTATTGAAATCAGTGAAGAAGAATCTGAAGCCCTTTATATTGCTATTTTACTTCATGATATAGGGCATGGTCCATTTTCGCATGCGATGGAGCATAGTATTATTGAGAACATAGACCATGAATTTATTTCCCTACTTTTTATGGATGTGTTAAATAAAGAGTTTAACTACAAATTAACACTTGCTATTCAAATTTTCAAGGATGAATATCCTAGAAAATTCCTTTATCAGTTAATTTCTGGACAATTGGATATGGATCGAATGGATTATTTAAAGAGAGATAGTTTTTATACTGGAGTTTCTGAAGGATCCATAAACTCTCAACGTTTAATTAGTATGTTAAATGTTTTTGAAGACAAAATTGTAGTTGAGGAAAAAGGAATTTATTCAGTTGAAAAATTTATTCTTGCACGAAGGTTGATGTATTGGCAAGTTTATTTACACAAAACCAGTCTTGTAGCCGAACAGTTAGTTACTAGACTCTTAAAAAGAGCAAAAGAACTTATCAGAGAAGGAATAAAAATAGAAGTAAGCCCTGCTTTGAATTATTTTTTAAACTCAACGGTAAGCAAAAAGAACATTAATAATGAAACTTTAGCTCTTTTTGCTAAGTTGGATGATTATGATATTATGTCTGCTATGAAATCATGGCAATCTGATGAGGATTTTGTGTTGAGGACTATTTCAAAAATGTTACTAAATCGTGATTTATTGAGAATTGAAATCCAAAATCAAGAATTTTCTAAAGATAAAATTAAAAATGCAAAAAAAGATTTAATGTTAAGATTCAATATTAATGAAAGCGAAGCTTCCTATTTTGTTTTTACCGGACAAATCACTAATCAAGCTTATAGTATGGAAAAAGAGACAATTAATTTGTATACAAAAAGTGGAAAAGTGATTGATGTTGCAAATGCAAGTGATCAGTTTAACTTAAAAGCATTATCTAAAAAAGTGATTAAAAATTATATGTGTTTACCAAAAACAAATTAATAAACCTTTTTTTCTATTTTTGTATGATTATGAATATTCTTAAAACAAATAAATTTTGAAATTTACAGCAGCTCAAATCGCAGGTATTTTAGAAGGTGAAGTAGAAGGTAATCCTGAAGTAGAGGTATCTAAACTTTCAAAAATTGAAGAAGGAATACCAGAAAGTTTAAGTTTTCTCTCCAATCCAAAATATACACAATATATTTATACTACTAAGGCTTCTGCTGTTATTGTAGGTAAAAATTTTAAAGCTGAAAATAGGATAAATACAACTTTAATAAGAGTTGATGATGCGTATAAATCTTTTTCAAAATTACTAGAATACTACAATCAAGTAAAGATGAATAAGACAGGAATCGAACAACCAGTTTTTATTTCGGAAAGTGCTAATTATGGTAAGAATATATATATTGGTGCATTTGTTTATATAAGTGATAATGTAAAAATAGGTGATAATGTAAAGATTTATCCAAATGTTTATATTGGTGATAATGTAATAATTGCTAATGATGTCACTTTATTTTCTGGAGCAAAAATATATTCGGATACCCAAATAGGTAATAATTGTGTAATTCATAGTAGCGCTATTCTTGGTGCAGATGGATTTGGTTTTAGTCCTAATGAAAAAGGAGAGTTTATAAAAGTTCCTCAAACTGGAAATGTAATCATTGAAGATAATGTTGATATTGGTGCAGCTACTTCTATCGACAGGGCAACTTTAGGGTCTACAATTATTAGGAAAGGTGTGAAGTTGGACAATCAAATTCAGATTGCTCATAATGTTGAAATTGGAGAAAACACTGTTATTGCTGCTCAAACTGGGATTGCAGGATCTACTAAAATAGGAGAAAATTGTATGGTTGGAGGTCAAGTTGGTATTGCAGGGCACCTTAGCATTGGAAATAATGTAAGAATACAAGCGCAAAGTGGAATAGGAAGAAATGTAAAGGATAATGAAACATTGCAGGGATCACCTGCACTTACTTATAATGATTATAATAAGAGTTATGTGCATTTTAAAAATCTGCCTAAAATAATTAATAGACTTACTACTATAGAGAAAAATATTACAAATGATTAACCTAGATATTAAACAAAAAACAATTGCAAAAGAAGTTACATTATCGGGTGTAGGTTTACATACAGGTAAATCTGTAACAATGACTTTTAAACCCGCACCAGAGAATTCTGGTTATTCTTTTGTACGCATTGATTTAGAGGGGAGACCAATTATTGAAGCCGATGCCAATTATGTAGTAACTACCCAAAGAGGTACAAATCTCGAAAAAAATGGAGTCAATATTAATACTTCAGAACATGTTTTAGCTGCTTTAGTAGGTTTGGAAATAGACAATTGCATTATTGAATTAAATGCTTCGGAACCACCAATAATGGATGGTTCATCAAAATATTTTATTGAGATTTTAGAAACCGCTGGCCTTATAGAGCAAGAAGCTTTTGTAGAAGAATATATAGTAAAAGAAATAATCTCCTATAAAGATGAAAAAACGGGTAGTGAGATCATGATCATGCCATCAGACAAATATGAATTGACTACAATGGTTGATTTTGGTACTAATGTACTAGGTACACAAAATGCATCTATAACTAAAATTTCAGAATTTAAAAAAGAAATTTCTGATTCTCGAACGTTTAGTTTTTTACATGAAATTGAAATGTTATTAGATCATGGTTTGATTAAAGGAGGCGATTTAAATAATGCAATCGTTTATGTTGATAAAGAGTTATCTCCAAACATAATGGACAAACTTCGTGTTGCTTTTGGCAAAGATGATATAGCTGTAAAACCTAATGGGATTTTAAATAATCTTACCTTAAATCACCCTAATGAAGCAGCAAGGCATAAGTTATTGGACGTTATTGGTGATCTTGCACTAATAGGAACTCGCATAAGGGGAAAAGTAATAGCAAATAAGCCAGGTCACTATGTGAACACTCAGTTTGCAAAAAAAATAGCTAAAATTATTAAAATTGAAAAAAGAAATAAAGTTCCTGTTTTCGATTTAACTAAAAAACCTGTTAAGGATGTGAATGCCATTATGGACATATTGCCGCATAGACCTCCTTTTTTATTAGTGGATAAAATTTTAGAACTTACTGAAAATCATGTCGTGGGCCTTAAGAATGTGACAATGAATGAACCTTTTTTTGTTGGTCATTTTCCAGGAGCACCCGTTATGCCTGGAGTATTGATAATTGAAGCAATGGCTCAAGCAGGAGGGATATTGGCATTAAGTGTGGTTCCAGATCCCGAAAATTATTTAACTTTCTTTTTAAAAATGGATAATGTTAAATTTAAAAAGCAAGTTAACCCAGGGGATACCTTAATTTTTGACCTCGTCCTTGAGGAACCAATGAGAAGAGGAATTTGTATAATGACTGGAAAAGCTTATGTAAACGGAATATTAGTTGCTGAAGCAGAGTTAATGGCAAAAATTGTTAAAACAAAAAATTTATAGATGAATCAACCTTTAGCATACGTACATCCAGGAGCGAAAATCGCTAAAAATGTTGTGATAGAACCTTTTACAACGATACATAATAATGTAATTATTGGTGAGGGTACTTGGATAGGATCTAATGTAACCATAATGGAAGGAGCTCGTATTGGTAAAAATTGTAATATTTTTCCAGGATGTGTTATTTCTGCGGTACCACAAGATTTAAAATTTCAAGATGAAGAAACTATTGTAAAAATAGGCAATAATTCAACCTTACGTGAATACGTTACTATTAATCGTGGTACAATTGATAGGGGCAAGACAGTGGTTGGAAAAAACTGCTTGATCATGGCATATTGCCATATTGCTCATGATTGTATTGTGGGTGACAATTGTATTTTTTCAAATAATAGCACCTTAGCTGGACATGTTACTGTTGGTAATCACGTAATTCTAGCAGGAATGACAGCGGTTCATCAATTTTGTACTATAGGTCAGCATGCATTTATTACCGGTGGATCTTTGGTTAGAAAAGATATTCCTCCTTTTGTAAAAGGGGCTCGTGAACCAATGTCCTATGTTGGAATTAATTCTATTGGTTTAAGAAGAAGAGGATTCAAGTCTGAAAAAATCAGAGAAATTCAGAATATTTATAGAACTTTATTTCAAAAAGGACTTAACAATACCCAGGCAGTTCGACTTATTGAAGCAGAAATGGAAGCAACAACCGAAAGAGATGAAATTTTGCAGTTTATAAAAAATTCAAAAAGAGGAATAATGAAAGGTTATTTTTCAAATTAATAAATTAAAATAATTATGGCAAGTACTTCAGACATTAGAAAAGGATTGTGTATTAAATACAATCATGATATATTTAAAATTATAGATTTTATGCATGTTAAGCCTGGGAAAGGGCCTGCATTTGTAAGAACAAAATTAAAAAGTGTGACTTCAGGAAAAGTAATTGATAATACTTTTTCAGCAGGACATAAAATTGATGATGTTAGGGTAGAAACTCATAAATTTCAATTTCTATACAATGAAGGTAATACCTATCACTTTATGAATAATGAAGATTATTCCCAAATTCAATTAGAAAAAGATACCTTAGACAATTCAGATTTAATGAAAGAAGGAGAAACGGTAACTATTCAAATTAATGCGGAGGATGACATGCCGCTTTCAGTAGATTTACCAGCTCACGTGATCTTGGAGGTAACAAGCACAGAGCCAGGTATTAAAGGGAATACGGCAACTAATGCAACGAAACCTGCAATTGTTGAAACTGGAGCAAAAATTAATGTTCCTCTTTTTATTAATGAAGGTGACAAAATTAGAATCGATACTGATAAGGGTAATTATCAAGAACGTGTAAAAGAATAAAATAAAAAATATAAATGAAATTCGCTACTCCCCAAACCATTGAAGGTATTGCAAGAATTTTAAATTGTGAATATATTGGAAATGCTGAGTTCCCTGTTTTTGGGATGAATGAAATTCATGTAGTAGCATCTGGGGATATCGTATTTGTTGATCATCCAAAGTATTACGATAAAGCTTTAACTTCTAAAGCAACGATTATTTTAATCAATAAAAAAGTTGATTGTCCTGTTGGTAAATCTTTATTAATATCTGACGATCCTTTTAGAGATTTCAATATATTAACCAATTATTTTAATCCTTTTATCGCAGCTACTTCAACTATTTCAAAAACAGCTATTATTGGGGAAAATACCATTTTACAACCCAATGTTTTTGTTGGAAATAACGTCAAGATAGGTAACGATTGTTTAATCCATTCCAATGTCTGTATTTATGATAATACAGTTATAGGAAATAACGTGACGATTCAGAGTGGGACTATATTAGGCGCAGATGCATTTTATTATAAAAATCGACCAGATAAATTTGACAAACTTTTAAGTGGAGGTAATGTTGTTATAGAAGACTTAGTAGACATTGGGGCATTATGTACAATAGATAAAGGAGTTACTGCTTCAACGATTATTAAAGAAGGTACTAAAATAGATAATCAAGTACATATCGGTCATGATACCGTTATTGGAAAACGTTGTTTAATTGCTTCCCAGGTCGGAATTTCTGGTTGTGTTATTATTGAAGATTTTGTTACCATTTGGGGTCAAGCTGGAATTACTAGCGGTATTACAATAGGTGAAAAAGCAATCGTTTCTGCTCAAAGCGGTGTTAGTAAATCATTAGAAGGACATAAATCTTATTTTGGTACTCCAGCTGGCGATTTTAGAAAAAAATATAAAGAATTAGCTTCTATTCGATTGATACCTGAGATAATGAATAAACTAAATAAATTAAAATGAGTAAATCTCCAAAACAGGTAGTAAAAGATTTTTATCAATCAAATATTATTAATGATGAAACTCTTTTAGAAAACTATTTCCACGAAAATTTAGTTTTAATATGGAATAGTGCCGATGGATTAACCATTATGAATTACGATGATTTAATTGAATTTTTTTTAGAGATTAGAAGGACTTATAATGATTTAAGAATAGAAATAAGTCACTTGTTACAGGATGGTAAACATGTTACCATTCGGTATAAAAATTATGTTAGAACTCTTGAGAATCCTGAGGAAGAACTTGGAATCTCTCATTTTATAGGTATTTGGGAAGTTAAAGATGGCAAAATGTATCACGGACATTTGGTGAGCCAACCTGTAAATGAAAACGATGATACTGCAGAATCTTACCATAAAGTTAAAGTGTGAAATACGCTAATGTTTTTATAAAAAAAGTATATTTGCGCAAATAAAAAATCAATTAATATTTCATATAAATGAGTGTTTTAGTAAATAAAGATTCAAAAATAATTGTTCAAGGTTTTACTGGTGGAGAAGGAACTTTTCATGCTGGTCAAATGATTGATTACGGAACAAACGTTGTTGGTGGTGTTACTCCAGGTAAAGGTGGTCAAACACATTTAGATAAGCCAGTTTTTAATACGGTTGCAGAAGCGGTCGAAAAAGTAGGAGCAGATACTTCTATTATTTTTGTACCACCTGCATTTGCAGCTGACGCTATAATGGAAGCTGCAGAGGCTGGAATCAAAGTTATCATAACGATTACAGAAGGTATTCCTGTTGCTGACATGATTAAGGTTTCTGATTATATAAAAGATAAAGTATGTAGGCTTATTGGTCCTAACTGCCCTGGTGTTATAACACCAGAAGAAGCAAAAGTTGGAATTATGCCTGGTTTTGTATTTAAAAAAGGAAACGTAGGTCTAGTATCTAAATCGGGTACTTTAACTTATGAAGCTGCCGATCAAGTTGTAAAACAAGGGTATGGAATTTCTACAGCTATTGGAATTGGTGGAGATCCAATTATTGGTACTACTACAAAAGATGCAGTGCAAATGTTAATTGATGATAAGGATACAAATTGTGTAGTTATGATTGGTGAAATAGGAGGTAACCTAGAAGCTGATGCTGCAAAATGGTATAAAGAGAGTGGAAGCAAAAAGCCAATTATTGGTTTTATTGCTGGTGAAACTGCTCCTGCTGGAAGAACAATGGGTCATGCAGGTGCAATAGTAGGAGGGAGTGATGATACTGCTCAAGCTAAAAAGAAAATAATGAAAGCACACGGAATTTATGTAGTAGATTCTCCTGCTGAAATTGGAAAAAAAGTAAAAGAAGTTTTAGGATAAATTTCTGAAAATTTTCACATAAAAAAAAGAGCCAATTAATAGGCTCTTTTTTTTATGAAATATTTTTTTTAATTTTTTTATAAAATGTGTTCATAGCATTATAAAATCTTATAATTTTCCTGAACAGGTAAATTAAATCCAATTTTTATTTTATATAAATAATGAGCCAATTGTTCATATCATTATATAAAAACAACAGCGATAACTTTAATAATTAAAATTGATTTTTTTTAGCTACTTATCATTCTTTTGTAGTATGAATTAAATAAGAAATTTTATTTTATAAAAGTTTGATATTCAGTATTATAAATTTTATTATTATTTTTTTAAAATAATATAAAATTCATCTTTTTTAGTCTATAATGGACCAATAACTTATTATATTAGTGCTTGCAATTTTTTAAACGCTAATTATAATATTTAAAACGAGCATGCTATTTCTTTTTATCTCCAATGGGGATAATTAATAGGGATTAGAATGTGATTAATAAAAATAATAAAGACAGACACATGAAATTATTAGAAGGTAAAACAGCAATTATTACTGGTGGTAGTAGAGGAATTGGTAAAGCAATTGTTGAAGTTTTTGCAAAACATGGAGCAAATGTAGCATTTACATATAGTTCATCTGCGGAATCTGCAAAAACTATTGAAGACGAAGTTTCTAAAGAAGGAGTAAAGGTAAAATGCTATAAAAGTGATGCATCTAATTTTGATGATGCTCAAAATTTAGCCGCTGATATACATAAAGAGTTTGGATCTATAGATATTTTAATAAATAATGCAGGGATTACAAAAGATAACCTTTTGATGCGAATGGGTGAAGAAGATTTTGATCGTGTTATTGAAGTTAATTTAAAGTCTGTTTTTAATATGACAAAAGCAGTTCAACGAGTAATGTTGAAACAGCGTAAAGGGTCTATTATTAATATGAGTTCTGTAATTGGTCTAAAAGGAAACGCTGGTCAAAGCAATTATGCAGCTTCAAAAGCAGGTGTTATAGGTTTTACAAAATCAATGGCAATAGAATTAGGTTCTCGAAATATTAGGAGCAATGCTATAGCTCCAGGGTTTATTATTACTGAAATGACAGAAAAATTAGGTGAAGAAACAATTAAAAAATATTATGAAGCTGTTCCTCTAAAAAGAGGAGGAACTCCAGAAGAAGTTGCAAATACCTGTGTGTTCTTGGCTAGTGATATGTCTTCATACATTACGGGTCAAGTATTAAATGTTGACGGCGGACTGCTTACTTAAAGTAACTAAGTTCAAATTATAAGATTTACCTTTTTTTACATGTGCAAATGGGTCTTAACCAATAATTAGATGACTACGCAAACTGTATTATTTATTATTATTGCCATTATAATATCAATTTTATTGGCTGTTTTTATGTATGGTTACAAAACTAAATTTTCTAAAAGTACCAAATGGATTTATGGTTCCTTAAGATTTGTTACCATATTTTCAGTTTTATTATTATTGATAAATCCTGTATTTAGAACGGAGACTTTTTCTTTAATAAAACCTAAGCTTCCTATTTTAATTGATAATTCTGAATCTATATCTGAATTAAACCAAACCGTTAATGTTTCTGATTTTATCAAATCTCTAAAATCAAATAAGGATTTAAATAAAAAATTTGAGCTTTCATTTTATACTTTTGGGAATGAATTTAAAATTAATGATTCCTTAACTTTTAATGAAAAAAACACTAATATATCGGAAGCTTTAAAATTAACAAATCAACTATTTAAAGACGAAGTTGCTCCAACAATATTAATTACTGATGGAAATCAAACCTTAGGGAATAACTATGAGTTTAGTTCCATTAACTTTAAAAACAATATCTACCCTCTAGTAATAGGCGATTCTACAAAATATCTAGATCTAAAAATAGAACAATTAAATACCAATCGTTATGCATTTTTAAAGAATAATTTCCCTGTAGAAATTATCTTGGTTTATCAAGGTTCAAAAAATATAACAAGTCAATTTGAAGTTAAAAAAGGAACTACAACTGTTTATAAAGAGACTATTGAATTTACAAAAAATGATAAAACTAAAATATTAAAATTCACATTACCAGCTTCTAGTGTTGGATTTGAAAAATATACCGCACAAATTAATCCAATTACTGAAGAAAAAAACACAATAAATAACAGCAAACAATTTGTTGTAGAAGTAATTGATCAATCCACAAATGTGCTTATAGTAAGCGATATTGTTCACCCAGACATTGGTGCTATAAAAAGGGCTATTGAGAGTAATGAACAAAGAAAAGTTACTATTAAAAAACCTTTTGAAGCTTTATCAATAGTTAATGATCATCAATTAATAATCCTTTATCAACCCAATCGAAGTTTTACAAATATTTATTCTGAAATAAATAAACTTAATAAAAATACTTTAGTTTTTACCGGACAGCAAACAGATTGGTATTTTTTAAATAATATTCAGGATAACTATATAAAAGAAGTGACAAACCAATCAGAAAATGTTGTAGGTATTTTAAACAAAAATTATAGTGCTTTTGTAATTAATGATATTGATTTTTCAGATTATAGACCTTTAAAGACTTTATTTGGACCTTTAGATATAGTGGTTCCTTACGATAATTTATTAGGACAATCTATCGATGGGTTTGAGACAGAAACATCATTGCTCGCAACTACCGAATTAAATGGCTCAAGAAATGCCATTTTTGATGGAGAAGGTATCTGGAAATGGAGAGCACAATCATTTATTGAATCTAAAAATTATAATGAATTTGACATTTTTTTTGGAAAAGTAATACAGTATTTGGCTTCTAACAAGAGAAGGAGTCGCTTAGAAGTATCTTATGAGAATTTTTATTATAACAACAAGTCTATTCAAATTTCAGCCCAATATTTTGATAAAAACTTTGTATTTAATTCCAATGCAAATTTATCCATTCTTATTACTGATAGTGATTCCAAACAAAGTTTTGAGTATCCCTTATTATTAAATGAAAACTATTACGAAATTGACCTAAGTAATTTGAAGGCAGGAGAATATGTTTTTAAAGTTTCTGTAAATGATGAAATTATATTGACTAAAAATGGCGCATTTACTATCCTAGATTTTAATGTGGAACAACAATTTTTAAATCCAGATGTAACAAAACTATCAAGAGTAGCGACTAATACAAAAGGAAAATATTTTTTTATTTCTGATTCGTTTTTATTGATAGATACCCTTATTAAAGATGATAGATTTATGCAAGTTGAGATAAGCAAAGAAAAAATTGAACCTCTTATAGAATGGAGATATTTATTAGGACTAATAATCTTATCTTTGTCAATTGAATGGTTTTTGCGAAAGTATAACGGACTTATATAAAATTATAAACTAATTAAAAAACAAAATGGAAAAATTACCAAAAATTGGAATACCAGTAATTATATTATTAATGCTAGCAGTAGTTATTATTGCTAAATCTGCCGTAACAATAGACTCTGGTGAGGCTGGAGTATTATTTGAAACTTTTGGCGATGGAGTTGTTACGGATGAACCCCCAATGGGAGAAGGTTTTCATATCGTAGCTCCTTGGAACAAAGTTTTTATTTATGAAGTAAGACAACAAGAAATAGTTGAAAATATGCAAGTATTATCTTCTAACGGATTGGATATTAAATTAGAAGCTTCTGCTTGGTTTCAACCAGACATCAGTAATCTTGGTAATTTACATCAGCAAAAAGGACAAAATTATGTGTCTAGAGTTTTACAACCAGCAATACGTAGTGCAGCAAGAAGTGTTGTAGGACGTTATACGCCAGAACAGTTATATTCTAGTAAACGTGATGCTATTCAGATTGAGATTTTGGAAGAGACTCAAAACATTGTGTCTGACCAATTTGTGCAATTAAATGAAATTTTAATACGCGATGTTACTTTACCCTTAACCATTAAAGATGCTATTGAACGTAAGTTAAAGCAAGAGCAAGAGTCTTTAGAATATGAATTTAGATTAGTAACTGCCTCTAAAGAAGCTGAAAAAGTAATTATTGAAGCTAAAGGTAAAGCAGAATCTAATAGAATTTTAAGTGCATCTTTAACCGACAAAATACTTCAAGATAAAGGGATAGATGCAACGATAAAGTTATCGGAATCCCCAAATTCTAAAGTAATTGTTATTGGATCTGGTGATGCTGGTTTGCCCTTAATACTAGGTAATAACTAGAGTATTTTAACGATTTTTTTGAAGAAAGCCACTTTTATAGTGGCTTTTTGTTTTAATTAAATTTATTAGAAAGTGTGAGAAGTCAATAAACTATTTCTGACGTTCGAATATGACACAAGATGCTAACTGTTTGCCATTCTCAATATTTGTTTCTGTATAACAGAGCTCAAATTGATTATCGTTTATAATGGTTCCCATTGAGTATCCATTATGATCTACCGTATGAAAAATATCGGGATTATGGGCTGATGCAACCCCAATTATAACCTCTTCATGGTCACCAGAGCTGTGATAACCAATATACCTTCCATTACTTTGTTCGTTCCAAATAAGTGTTATTTCAACTTCTGAAAAAGTAGGCTTTAGTGTTTCAATATCAATAAAATGACCATTATCACCTCCAACTATTACCGAGCGTGTTAGGCCTTTCCATTCACCTTTAAGATCATGCCAATCTTGAGCTGTTATTGTCATGGAAAAGAAAAAGAAAAATAAAAGAAGTGTATTTCGTGTTGTAAAAAAAACACGATCAATAATAATTAAGTCTTTACAAGTTTTGATTAATTTCATAACGAATCTTTTTTGTTAAAAAATTTATTTTATAATTGTTTGAATAATTTTTGAACTATGTAACCTATGTTCGTATGGAGCAAAATAAATATACTTATTAGCTTCAAATTAATTATAGGCTTCTAAACCAAATATAACAAAAAAAATTAAAACCATTTTACTAAGAAATTTAAATGGTTTTTAAATAAATACACTCTAAAGTTAAAATTTATAACAGTCATATTTTTTTTCTCAGTTGATATACTTGATTGCGTATTTTTTGAGCCCATTCTGAGTCAGAAGCTCTTTTATCTAAGGAGCTATGAGTTATTAGATTTCCAATACTAATTTTTATTATTTTATTTCTTTTCTTAAACATTTCTCCTGGTAATAATACCAACTCGATATTTTGACTAATTCCTAACCATTTTCTAATTCTATAAACTGAATAAAATAAGTTTGAATTTTTTCCATGAATATAAAAAGGAACAATATCTCTTTTGTGTTGTTTAGCTTTTTTTACAAAACTTTTTTTCCAAACATCATCTTGAATTTTACCATTTATAATTCTCGACACTGCACCAGCAGGAAAATGTGTAATAGGAACATTACTTTGATAGGTTTTTTCTAATGCTTTAATGTGTTCTTTAGATGATTTCCCGTAAACATTTACTGATATTATAAAAGGTTTTAAATGTGGTATGTAATCAAATGCATCATTAGCAATTGCCTTTAAATGTCCATACTTATGGCTTACAATGGATGTTAATATTAACCCATCTATGATTCCAAATGGATGATTTGAAGTAAAAAAACATTTTTCATTTTTAGGTAGATTTTCTAAGCCTTCTATATCTAAAGTAATATTGAGTTCTTTTAATATATTTTTCAAAAAATCTCCACCAATGTCATCAGAATACTTGTTTAATAATTCATTGATTTGCTTTTCTTTAACAATTTTAGAAATTAATCGAACTACAAAACTTGGAAGTTTTGTTAAGAATTTTGAATCACTTTCTTTAATTGATTTCGCAACATCAATATATTTTTCTTTTGTAAATTGATTTGTCAATGTATCGAATGTGTTAAAATTTTGAATAAAAATGAGAGTTAGGAATAAGAGTTATATGCAGTTAACCGAATATTAATCCTAAAATGCAATTTACTAAATAAAATGTAGTGTGATATTGTATCAATAAATAAAAAAGAAAAAACATCTTTAAATCTATTATTTTTTTAAAAAAAATTAACTTAATGTAGAAAGTTTGTTTTTCTTCCAAAGCATTATTAACAATGCACTTGATATGATAATTAAAACTAAAAGCCCTAAAGCAATATTATAATTGCCATACAAAATATTTCCAGTAGCAAACATGGTACTATAAACTAATATACATCCTAATACCATTGCTAAAATACCTGAAGGGACAGACCATTTTTTAGTAGTTTCTTTTTCAATAAATTCAGTATCACCAAAAGTATTTAACACCTTTTTCCAGCCTGGACCACCGGGTGTTGTTTGTTTGTAGAATTCTCTTAAAGTTTCATCTTTTTCTGGTTTAGTTAAAAAAGTTATAACAACCCAAACGATAGTAGTTATTAAAACTACCAAAGGAAATTTTGCCCAAGCAGGAAAAACACCTTCTACAAGGATTCCACCGTCAATTTTGTGATTGAATAGCAATGTTTTTAGGCTAGTAAAATTTAAAAGAATAGAAATGACTCCAGAAGCAAACATTGCAGATATTTCACTCCAAGCATTTATTCTCCACCAGAACCAACGCAAAATAAAGATCAAACCTGTTCCAGCACCAAACATCAGAATAATTTCAAATAACTGTAAAGCATTTGTTAATACTAATGCTAGTAAAGCACTAAATAGCATTAATACAACTGTTGATATTCTTCCAACATTTACAAGCTTTCTTTCAGAGGCATTTTTATCTATATGTTGTTTATAAAAATCATACACAATATAGGACGAACCCCAATTTAAATGCGTTGAAATTGTTGACATATAAGCGGATCCCAATGATGCAAGAACTAAACCCATTAGACCTGGAGGAAGTTTTGTTAACATCGCAGAATAAGCCAAATCATGTCCTAACTTACTTTCTTCAACATTTGGAAAAGCTGTTTGTATACTCGCCAAATCTGGGTATAAGACCAATGAAGCCAGGGCTACCAAAATCCAGGGCCAAGGACGTAATGCATAATGCATAATATTAAAAAAGAAAGTTGCTCCAATAGCGTGATTCTCATTTTTTGCAGCCAACATTCTTTGTGCAATATAGCCACCTCCACCAGGTTCTGCACCAGGATACCATGCACTCCACCATTGGACAGCTAGCGGTATTATAAATATCCCTATCAACGCTTCTGTATTAGAAAAATCAGGAAAAATAGAAATTTTACCTACAACATTTTCATGTTTAATTAAATTTGATAAACCTCCAATTTCAGGAAGATTTATTAAATAATAAGCAGCACCAATAGCACCTGCAATAGCGACAAAGAACAAAACAAAATCTGTATAAACAACACCTCGAAAACCTCCTAAGGCACTAAATATAACTGTTATAGAGCCAGCAATTAAAACGGTCTGTACTGGACTAAGTCCTAACATTACCTGTCCAATTTTTATAGCTGCAAGTGTAACAGCTGCCATTGCCATAATATTGAAAATTACACCTAAATATACAGACCGAAAACCCCTTAAGAAATGTGCAGGTTTTCCTCCATAGCGAAGGTCATAAAATTCTAAATCGGTATTTACATCAGATCTTCTCCAAAGCTTTGCATATACAAAAACAGTAAGAAGACCTGTTAATAAAAATGCCCACCATACCCAGTTACCTGAAACCCCATTATTTCTGACGATATCTGTTACAAGGTTTGGAGTATCTGTTGAAAAGGTAGTAGCAACCATCGAAAACCCGAGTAACCACCAAGGCATATTTCTGTTGGATAAAAAATATTCAGAAGTACTTTGACCAGATTTTTTAGAAACAATAATCCCTATTGCTAATATAAGCGTAAAAAAAGATATTATTAATATCCAATCTAGTGGTGCTAATTTCATGAAAAATTTATGTATTTATTTTTAATAATTGTGCTTGACTCACCCAATTATCTCTCTCGATTCTTCCAGGAAAAAAATCTATTAATTCTGTAATTTTTTGAATATCTTCAGTATTAAGTTTACTTAGTTGTTCGTAATTATAAATACCAATATCATTTAATCGTTGTTCAATATAAGGACCAATACCATCAAGTTTTGTAAGGTCATCATTTTGGTTTTCTGATACTTCACTAAAATTATTTGAATCAACTTCTGTTTTTGTTTTTGTATATGTTATATAACTAGTCCTTGCTTTATTTGCAATGGTTTTTTTTGAACTTTTTTCTTCTATAGCCTGTTTTTTTTCTTTGGGAGCTACATTTAAATATTTTGGTTTTATTTCAGTAAAAACAGTATCAATGTTATGAGTTTTTTTTTCTCTAACGGAAACATTATGATCCTGTTTTAGATTATTTATTTTACGTTTTAATTTTCTTATAATGGTTTTATTTTTAGTTGATTCCAGCCATAAAGAGGTGAAATATCCAATTAAAAAAGTACTAAACATCAAAACAAATATTCCAAAAAAATGTGTTGGAATTGTGAATAATAAAAAGAGTTTTAACATGTTATTTAAATATTACTTCGATACGTCTATTATAATTTCTTCCGGATCTATTTTCATCAATTTCTAAAGGTTCTAATTCTCCTTTAGATCTTGCAACTATTAAAGATCTATTAAATCCTCCTTTATTAATTAAATACCATCTTACATGTTTTGCATATTTTAGTCCCATAGTATAATTATCAGAACTATTGCCAACATTATCTGTATGCCCGACAATATAAACTTTTTTATTAGGAAAATCTTTAAAATATTGTTTCAAGTCCACTAATAAACTTTTTAAATCATCGTTTACTTCGACACCAGATTCAGAAAATTTTGGATATACAATTCTAATTTTGGGTTGGCTATTAATTATTTTGGTTACTCTTTCTAAATCTAATTCTTCAAAAGTAAAAAAGAACCCATTTGAATAATGTTCATCTTTAATAAAGATACTATTTTTAATTATTGATTTTTTTACAATTTTTTCTGGAGGTACTCCAATTGCTATAAGTTCTTTCTCAACTTCTTGAGCTCTTTGTATTCCTATATTTGGAGTGAAGACATTCTCTTGTGGACTATAAATTGAATATATATGAACTTCTAGATTTGGATGCTGAATTAAAAAACTATTTATTTTATATTTATAATCTTTAGAACTTTCAGGAGTAAAAACATCTTTTATATTTTTTGTTATAGAAATTCCTTCATCATATAAAAATATAATATCCCCCTCAGAATTTTTAGCACTGAACTTTAAATTTTCAATTGGAATTGGTGATGAAATAGTATCTTTTTTTATTTTATTATCAGTCGCATTTTGATTTTTAGAAGTAGGTATTTTAGGCTCGATAATTACTTTTTCTTCTTGTACTGGTTGCTGATTTTTTTTTAATGTTGGAACTTCAATTAATGGCTTGGCTGCAACGGATTCTGGTTGAATCCAAGAGTAAATCCACAGTCCAAATACAGACCAAATAATAAATACACTAAATGCGGTTAAAAAATTTCTCATATTATTAAACAAAAACTCGTGAGCGTTTAAGTTTTTTTAGCTTATTTATCAAATTTATTAAATTTTATCTATCTAATCATTTATCTCTAGAATATGTTTTCCACATATTCTTAACAAAATATAATTTATTTTTTATTTTAATTTAAAAGAAAAGACAATTTACAATTACCTGATCGTAAAGAGTTTATTTACTCCAAGCAATAAAGATTTTTCTTTATCAGTCATATAGTATTGATCCAAATAAGTGCTAGTATAACAAGCCTATAAAATGTTGCTTTAAATTTATGTGTAAATTATTTATTTATTAGGTTTTATGAAATTTATATTTAATAGTATCTTTAAACGAAAAAATAAGAAATGGCTATCCTACAAAAATCAATTTTATCTTTTTTAGATAAGTTGAAAAAGAATAACAATCGAGATTGGATGATGGAACATAAAAAGGAATATCAATCCAATGAAAAAATATTAAAACAATTTTACAGTTCAGTAGAAGCTAGTTTAAATATTACTGATGAAATTTCAAAATTAAAAGTATTTAGAATTAATAGAGATGTAAGATTTAGTAAAAACAAAGCACCCTATAATGTTCATCGTAGTGTTAGTTTTAGTAGGGCAGGAGCCCATAGAAGAGGCGGTTATTATTTAAGAATAGAACCTGGAAATTCAGCGATGGCAGGAGGTTTTTTTTCGCCCGAGGCCTCCGATTTGTTTAGGATTCGCAAAGAATTTGAAATAGATACTACTGAAATTAGAGAAATTCTTAATCATAAAAAATTCAAAAAAGCCTTTGGTGGTTTTAACCAATCATATCAGGTAAAAACAGCTCCCAGAAATTTTAGTAAAGACGATAAAAATATAGACCTTATAAAACTAAAGAACTATTTTGTTGAATGTAAATTTACGGATAAAGAGGTCCTCTCAGAAGATTTTGAAAAAAAGTTAATGGATCATTATCTATTGTTAAGACCATTATTTAACTACATGAGTGAGATACTAACAACTGATTTAAACGGTGTTTCAATTTTGTAACTATTTTTTATAATCTAGCTCCAATAATTGTATGTTTTGTTTTAAACGTTCTTTAACAATACCCATCATTCTTTTGTTTATTGCTGATGAATTAGTTATATATTTTCGATGCTCCTCAATTGTAAATTGACCTATCATAATTCCTTTTAGGGAATTTCTGAATTTCATATTCTTTTGTATTGCATTTTCAATATAATGCATGCGTTTTTCAATAGAAAGGCTGTAAAAAACATTTTTATGTTTTTTAATATAATGTTTAAAAACTTCCACTAATAAATTATTTTGAAGTTTTGCAATGGGCCGAATCGTTTTGTTCTGAAAGCATTCTTCTTCAGACATTAATAAAGTCACTTTTGCATTTGAAATTTCTGGCCTAATTTTCAATAAATTAGTATCTCTTGTATCCATTGATTTGAGTGTTTATTAATTCTAAAATTTTAAACTCTTTTATTTTTAGTTAATAAAATAGTTATGCACCTGTTTTTTAACAATTATTGAAATAAAATCAGGTGCTGAATAATACTATTTAGAACAGTTAAAAAAAATAAGTATTTAAAAAAAAGAGATTATTGAAACGTTATATTTTTCCTTATAGGATCTATTTATAAAAGTTATTTTTCTAAAAAATCTTTTTTACTTTTTAGTTTAGTTAATTCCTTTCCACTTTTAACTAAATAAGAATTAAACTTCTTGATTTCCTTATTTTGAATTTCATTAAATTTAGACTTTGCTGTAACAAATTCCTCAGAAATCAGTTCAAAATTATCTTTACTTGCCCCAGATACTTTATCATAAGTTTCTGCTATATTGCTATATAAATCCCCCATTTTTTCTCTAAGTTCAGGTTTAGCTGCAGCTACATAGTTGTCACCACTAGTAATCACTAATTCTTTCAATAGCTCATTTAATGCTGTGTAGACTTGCGATACTTTTTTATTAGCCTTAGGTTCTTCCTCCATAATTTCTTTTGCTTTATCACGGATAGTATTGATTTCATAAACCATATATGCGAGTTCTTCTACCATGTTAAATAACGTTTCTGTCAAGGCTTCTTGTTCTTTTCGTTCTTCTAGTGAAGTTATAGAATTCTTATCATATTCTACCTCAATCAAATGCTCATAAGACTTTTTGCCTTTGGTCAATATAATTTTATAAGTACCTGCCGATACTCTAGGTGAAGTAAAACCACCAAACGATAAGGTTTTACCTTGTGCCATTTTCGGAACATTTTTGTTAAAACCCCAATTAATTATATTGATGCCTTTTGATTTTCCAGGGGACAGACTTGATACCTTATTTCCTTCCATGTCTTGAACTTCCATTTGCATTTTACCAAACGTGTGTCTTTTTTTTAAGTAATAAACAATTCTTGCCGACCTATTTTTACTTTGACCAACAAATTGAGTTTCAGTTCCAAAACTACCACTAAAACCACTTTCTTCGATCATGGTAAAAGGCTTGTTTTTGAAAAAATAAACGTCCTTGGCCAATACCTCTTGTGTTAATTCTCTTAGTGGACTTATATCGTCAATAATAATCACTCCACGTCCATGTGTTCCCATGACCAGATCATTCGTAGCCTTCTGTAAATCGATAAAATGCACTGCTGTGGCAGGCATGTTATTTTCAAATTTAGACCAGTTTTTTCCACCGTCAATGGTTACATATAAACCAAACTCAGTTCCAAGAAATAATAATTTTTCGCTTACATAGTCCTCTTGAATATTTCTTACAAATCCCTTAACATCTTCCGAAATAATATTTTCCCACGTTTCTCCATAATCGGTTGTTTTCAGTGTGTAAGGTTTTAGGTCTCCAGTGGTATGTCCTTCAAAAACAGCATAAGCAGTTCCTTTACCATGCACACTAGCTTCAATATGATATACCCAGGTATTCTCCGGAATATCCTTTAAATTTGAAGTAACATTTATCCAGTTTTTACCGCCATCTTTGGTAACTTGAACATTACCATCGTCCGTACCTACCCATAAAACATTTTCATCAAGCGGCGACTCGGCAATGGTAAAAATTGTCGTATGATTTTCGGCGCCACTATTGTCTACCGACAAACCTCCAGACTTCGATTGATCTTGTTTTGAAGGGTCATTGGTCGTTAGATCTGGTGAGATTATATCCCAAGATTCTCCCATGTCATCAGATTTATGGACAAATTGACTTCCCATATAAAAACGATCTGGTACATGACTACTTACAGCCATCGGAGCATTCCAATTAAAACGTAAATCAGGATCTCCTTTTCTTTTCATAGGCTGTACCGTTCGGGTTCTATTTTTATCGATGTCGTATCTCCAAACATTTTCAGCACCCTGCATTTCTGAGTAAACAATATTTTTTGTTGGATGTTTCAATACTCTAAATCCATCACCATAGCCAACGCTATTCCAGTCACGAGCATTAACACCACCGGGAGAAGAAGACGGTCCATACCAAGATCCATTATCTTGTAATCCACCATATACATTATACGGTGTTTCATTATCTACACTGATGTGATAAAATTGAGACAATGGAAGGTTTTCAACTATTTCGAAAGTTGTCCCTCCATCCCATGAGCGGTAAATGCCACCATCTGTTCCAGAATACAGCACATCTGAGTTATTGATATCAAAAACCACATCATGAATGTCACTATGCATATTTCCTAGAGACTTGAATGTTTTTCCGCCATCTCTACTTATAGAGCCATTTAAACCACCTTTTACAACCACATCTGGGTTTCTAGGGTCAATAGTTATTCTTGAAAAGTAAAATGGTCTCACGGTGAGTCCAAAGTCGTTATTTAAATGTTCCCAACTTTCGCCAGCATCCAAAGATTTCCATAAGCCGTTGGTGGCTTTCTCACCTGTTTCTAAAACAGAGTAAAGGATATCGCTATTGTTTGGAGCTATAGCGATTGCAATTCTTCCAAGCGATCCCTCTGGGAAACCGTTATGTATTTTATTCCATGTTTTACCACTATCTGTTGATTTGTATAAAGCACTGGTTTTACCTCCTGAAATAAAACCCCATCCAGAACGTCTAAACTCCCACATAGAGGTATATAAAACAGAAGGGTTATTAGCATCTATAATTACATCTGCAGCTCCAGTTGAGGGGCCAACATATAGTATTTTATCCCATGTTTTTCCGCCATCTAAAGATTTGTAAACTCCTCGGTCTTCGCTATCACTCCATAAGGCCCCTAATACACCCACATACATTTCATCCGTATTGTTCGGATTAATAGCTATTGAAGAAATCCGTTCTGAATTTTCAAAACCCATTTTTTTCCAATTATTTCCTCCGTCTTCTGATTTATAGAGTCCATCACCGATAGACACCGAGTTACGGGTCCAAATTTCACCAGTTCCAACCCAAATAATATCATCTGGATTTTTTGGATCTAACTTTACCACTCCTATTGATTGTGCATAGTCATCAAATATGGGGTTAAATGTAGTTCCACTATCGTTGGATTTCCATACCCCACCACCTGCAGCGCCTAGGTAAATAATTCTCGCATTGGTAGGATGGTTTTCTACATCAATAATGCGACCACTCATTAACGCGGGTCCTATTTGCCGAGCTTTAAGCCCTCCAAAAAGTTCTTTCCCTTTTAAGGAGAGCTCTTGCCCAAAATTGTTAAAGGGAACAAGTGCTGCTAAAACGAATACATAAAATAATTTTCTCATATTTTTTTGATTAAAAAACCCCAACAGATGTTTTAACAACTATTGGGGATACAAATTAAAATTAATTTTTTATTTATCTCCTTCAGTCGGAGCAGTTGTTGCTGGAAATGCAAACATTGCCTCCGTTACTTCTGGGTTTAACACAATATTTTTAATAGTTATGGTTTGTCCTCCCATATTCATTGAAAAGGGAAAATAGAGTCCATCTACTTCTTCATAATCACTTAATGTTGTCTTACTCATCTGTCCTTTCATCGGTCCTTGACTAATTTTAGTTTCGGTTACAATTGGTACAAAATTTTCAGTTTCAAAATAATAATAAGTAACGTTAGCTTCCTCCATACCATCAACAATAAGAGGTTCTTGTGTTAATTTTATTTTAAATGTATCTGTTCCTTCAATAGTTTCATTTCCAATTAACTCTACGGTATAACCTTTGTCTTTATAGTTAAATAATGGAGATGGAAAGTCTTTCATTTGTTTTTTCATATTATCCGTAGTTTCCTGATCACTTTTCTCTGGTGACATGGTCATAAAATTAGTTGTCCACATGGTTTCACCATCAAAAGATACTTGTGTCATTTCTTGGCCTTGTAAATTTATTTTTACAAGTTGTTTTCCATCTTTGGTACTCAATAATTCTACTGGAATTGTCATTCCTTGTGCATCAGCTTCTGCCTCCATTTTAGTTCCTTTTAATTTATCCCAATTTTCAGAACCGCCAGTATTTTCAAAATAATTGTTAATAATTTCATCTGCTGTTTGAGCATTTAAAGGGGTCAGTACTAAAATTAATAGCGCTATAAATAATGTTTTGATTGTTGTCATAATTTGATATTTGATATTTGATTTTTATTTTAGACGATTAAAGTGGGTATTTGTTACAAAAAATTATTAATTATTGAAATTTAAATCATTTCCGGTAGGAAATTCAAATATTTCCAAATCAAAATAAGCAGCTGATGCTAAAACATGATCAAAAATATCTGCTTGAATATGTTCATAATTTAACCATTCTTGGTCTTTACTAAAACAATAGACTTCTAAAGGTATTCCTTTTTCAGTAGGTGCTAGATGCCTTACCATTTGAAACATGTCTGCATGAACCGAAGGAGCATTTTTCAGATAAGATTCTAGATAAAATCTGAAAACACCTAAGTTTGTTTGATTTTGTCCGTTAATCAATAACGTTTCATCAATTTTATTGGATTTATTAAATTGATCATTTGTTTTTTCATGATTTTTTAAATAATCAGTTACTAAATTAATTTTTTTAAATTTTTCAATTAGTTGTTTAGTTAAAAACTTTACTGAAGTTTGTTTTATATAAACAGCCCTTTTAATTCTTCTTCCACCAGATTCTTCCATTCCTCTCCAATTTTGAAAAGAATCTGAAATCAAACTATAAGTAGGTATGGTTGTATAGGTGTAATCCCAATTTTGAACTCTTACTGTCGCTAATGTTATTTCGATAACATTACCATCTGCGCCATATTGACTAAATGTAATCCAATCACCAATTCGCACCATATCATTAACCGTAACTTGAATGCTCGCTACAAATCCAAGTATGGTATCCTTGAATATAAGCAGTAAAACTGCTGAAGCAGCGCTTAAAGTGGTAACACTTATTGTTGAGTAGCCGGTGATACTATTTATTATTAAAAAAATACCGACACCCCAAGAAAAAATCATGAGAATTTGCAAGTAACTTTCCAATGGTTTGTCTTTAAATTTCGGTTTGCGAGATAAGTATTTTTTAACAGAACGCAGGATACTCTTCACAATACTTACTCCTAGAAATATTATGTATATATCAATAAATTTTAGTGTAAATTTAGATAAAAGTGGGAATTGTTTTAATATTTCCGGAGTAAAACTCCAAATAATATATAAAGGAATCGCATGAGCTAAGTATTTAGGAAGATCGCTTGATATTAAATAATGATCTAATGCATTTTTCCCTTTTTTTCTAAAAGCTTTAAAAGATTTTATTATAATTTCTTTTATTAATTGATCAATAAAATACATGATTCCAAAAAACAATAATACTATAATAAAGATATTAAAAATCGCAGCCATGTTACTGCTCATTCCGCTTTCAGTCAAAAGGGTTTGAAACGACTCACCATATTTTTCTATAATATTTTTAATCATCACACATATTTACGTTCTACATAAAAGGGTCCAAAAGGCAAGATTGAGCATAAAATTACAATTAATAATGTTTGTATTGACCATTTTTTTATTTTTTTCATTACCAATGCACCAAGTATGTATAAAACAAATAAAATACCATGAGCCATCCCAATAATACTTACGAACCCTGGTAGGTCAGCAATATACTTTAAAGGCATTGCAATTCCCAATAATATTAAAAAAGACAATGCCTCAAGTGTACTTATTATTTTAAATAATTTTATTGATAAATTCATGATTTTTTTTCAAAGATAACAAGGCTATCGTAATTTGCATTTATTAAATTAGTTTATTGTTTTAGAATAAATTTAATTAATTTAAGTTTTAATAATTTTTAAAAACCTTAATTTTGGCTTAGTAATTGTTAAAAGTTTATAGAACACATTATTGAATGAAATTTAAATTATTAGTTATTGTTTTTTTTATAATTAATTGTGGAGCTACATTAGTAGCACAATTTGAAAATCCAAACAACTCGGTACAATTTGAAGTTGTAGAAGATGATTTTAAAACCCCGAATGGCTTGGAGCTTCCTGCAATTACATTGCCAAATATTAAAAAATCTAAAAATCCTTTAAGAATGAACGATTATTCTGAATTGGGTATTGAAAAATCAAAATTGCTTGACATCACCCATGAAGACGATTTTTTAGATTTAAAATCCAATGAGGCCCCTAAGTATTTTACAAAAGACAAAAAAATAGCTGAAGAATTTGGAAGGGATCAATACCTAGGAGAATTGAAAACAGGCTCATTAAATGTAACTATAATGTACAGAGATCATGAATATGTAGATGGAGATAGAGTAAGAATATATGTTAACGGTGATATTATTAAGTCTAGTGTTTACTTATCAGCTGGTTTTAGTGGTTTTACGTTTAAATTACAACCAGGTTTTAATAAGGTAGAGTTCCAGGCATTGAATCAAGGTTCGTCGGGGCCAAATACTGCCGAATTAAGAATATTTAACGAAGGAGGTGAAGTTATTTCTAGCAACCAATGGAATCTTACCACTGGAAGGAAAGCTACCGTTACTATTATAAAAGAATAATAGATTAGGGAAATTTAATGATCAGTTGTTATAGTGTGTACAATAGCCTATTTTAACGGTAATTTAACGAGTGTAGTAATTTCGAATAACAATGCATTAATTATTCAAGTAGTTTAGCATATTAGTTTTGGTTTTTTTGAGATTTTATTTTCTTTTGATTGCTCTTAATTAGGTTTATTTGCTGAAAATACACTCCACATTCTAGTGAATTTAAAAATAAAAAAATGAAAAATATTTTATTAATTTCCTTAGTTGTTTTTTTTAGTGTGAATGCATATTCTCAAAATTGGATGGCTGATTTAGAAGAATCAAAAAAAATAGCTACTGTTGGAAATAAAAAAATAATCCTCGTATTTCAAGGTTCAGACTGGTGTGCACCTTGTATAAATTTGGATAAGAAAATTTGGAATTCTGAAGAATTTAAAGAATATGCCAAGAATAATTATGTAATGTTAAGGGCAGATTTTCCAAGAAAAAAGAAAAATGCATTATCAGAGATTCAACAGAAAAAAAATAATAGATTAGCGGAGTTATATAATAAAAATGGATATTTTCCTTTTGTAGTAATTTTGGATAAATCGGGAAAAAAATTAGGTGAAATGGGCTATTTAAAAATCAGTCCGAACGAATATATAAATAAAATTAATTCAATTTCTGAATAAAATTGAAAAACAACATTATACTTTTATTGTTACTTTTTTCATTGAGTACTTCTGCTCAGGAAAATTTTAAACGCACTCTTATTTTAATGGGAAGCCGTTTTGATATTACGGTAGTGGCTTCCAATGAAAAAGAAGGAAACGAATATATTGATAGTGCTATTTTTGAAATAACTAGGATTGAAAAGCTGATTTCTTCTTGGGATTTAAATTCAGAGACTTCTTCAATCAATAAACATTCAGGAATAAAACCAATTAAAGTAGATAAAGAATTATTTGATCTAATTGAACGTTCTATAGCAATTTCAACGTTAACCAATGGTGCTTTTGATATCAGTTATGCTTCCATGGATCGAATATGGAACTATGATGGGAGCATGAGGAAAATGCCTTCGGATGAGGAAATTTCTAACTCCATTAAAAAAGTTGGATATCAAAACATTAGTATTGATAAGGAAGCGCAAACCGTTTTTCTTAAACTGAAAGGAATGAAAATTGGCTTTGGAGCAATAGGAAAAGGATATGCTGCTGATAAAGCGAAAGCATTACTTATAGAAAAAGGAGTTAAAGCTGGAATTATTAATGCATCTGGCGATTTAAATGCTTGGGGTAAACAAGCTGATGGGAGCGATTGGATGGTAGCAATTACCAACCCTTTAAATAAAAACAAGGTGTTTTCATGGCTTCCAATAAATGATTCAGCAATAGTAACTTCTGGGAATTACGAAAAATTTATTAGTTTTGATGGAATAAGGTATTCACATATCATCGATCCTAGAACTGGATATCCAAGCACAGGAATAATTAGTACATCCATAATGACCTCTAATGCAGAATTGGCAGATGCCATTTCGACTTCTGTATTTGTGATGGGGGTTGAAACAGGATTAGATTTTATCAATCAATTAAAAGGAGTTGATTGTATAATTATTGATGAAGAAAATAAAATACATATTTCAAATAATATTAAATTAAGTAACACGAATTAATATGAAAAAGGCATTTTTACTTATTGTTGTTATATTTACTTTTAGCTCATGCGTTGTTGTAAAAGAGTACGAAAAAGTAAATATTAATGATCCCGATATGAAATTAACAAACTATGCTATTGATCGTTTTAATACAAATGCTTTATTGTATCGTGAAGCTACCTCTGGAGGAAATGGTGGAAAAACTAGTGGAGGTTGTGGTTGTAATTAAATTATGCATCATTAAAACATGAAAAATATAATCAAATTTGTACTCTTTTTTTTTACGATAGCAACATTTGCTCAGAATGATTCTACAAAAGTGTATAAGAAGCGAGTACTTGAATCTGCTGAGGTAGATTTTTTAATGAGTTATTATGAACAAAATGGTGATAATGCTTCCGTCACAGGAGGTATTGGAACAGAAGAATTAACTGATTTATCTCCGACAATTGTTGTTTCAATTCCTCTTAACGAGGATGATATTTTAACTGTTGATTTTGGAATATCTGCTTATACTTCAGCTTCTTCAAGTAATTTGAATCCTTTTGATAAATCAGGAGCATCTGTTGAAAGCGGTGCAAAAGGTACTCCTTGGCTTGCGGCCTCAGGTGCTTCTGCATCGGATATTTGGTACGGATTAAATACTGCTTATAGTCACAGTTCTGATGATAGAAACTTTATTTGGGAGGCTCATGCAAGTTATGCTACAGAATATGACTATACCTCTAAAGGATTTGGGGGTTCTACTGCAAAATTATTTAATCAAAAAAACACAGAATTAAATATTGGATTCCAAGTATATTTAGATAATTGGATTCCGGAATACCCAACAGAATTAGATTCGTATTTAGAAGCAGGTGAAGATTTAAATAATGGTTACTTTAACGGGGTCTCTATATTGAATCAAGATGGATTTGAAATTGATAAATCTGGAAATAGTGGTCCTATTTGGAATCCTGAAAATTTCGATTTTATTAATGATAAATCTAGAAATACTTATTCCGTTTCCCTGAGTTTATCTCAAATAGTTAGTAAAAATGCTCAAGGAGTTTTATTTTTTGATCTTGTGCAACAAAAGGGTTGGCTATCCAACCCTATTCAGCGAGTTTATTTTAAAGATAAAGAAAATTTTTACATCGGAAACTCAGAAAGTATACCTATTTACACTTCAAGAGAAAACACAGATGTATTTCATCTAGCTGATGATATTGAGAAGTTACCTGATACTCGTCATAAAATTCCGATAGGTATGAGGTTTAATTATTTTATTAATGAATTTTTCACAGTTAGAACCTACTATCGATATTATTATGATGATTGGGGAGTAAATTCGCACACGGCTAATGTTGAAGTTCCAATTAAAATTAGTGATAAATTCACTTTGTATCCTTCATTTAGGTATTACACCCAAACAGCAGCAGATTATTTTGCTCCCTATAATGAAAACATTTCAACAGATAATTATTATACTTCAGATTATGATTTGTCTAAATTCAATGCAAATCAATATGGTTTTGGAGTTTCTTATACAGATATTTTTACAAAAGCTAATGTTTGGAAATTTGGAATTAAAAATGTAGATCTTCGATTCCATCAATACGATAGGAGTAACGGTCTTAGTGCTTGGATAGTTTCTGGTGCAATAAAATTCGTAATGCAATAAACTCTCAAACATTAACTGCTTTTTTAAATTTATGATATTTGCATATCAAGCTTGTTTTGTAAAACAACAACTAGTTGGAAATTCTCTTTACTTTTTAGCTATTTAATACGCTACCTATTAATGTTATATTGATGTCATATAAATAAAGCAAATAGATAAAATACTGCTATTGCTATGCGTATATTTGCATATTCAAAATAAAATATGACAACATTTAAAGATTTAGGGGTTCATGGCAATTATATAAAAGCATTAAAAGAACTTCAGATAAAAGTTCCAACTGAGATTCAGGAAAAAACAATTCCGATTTTGCTGAAAACTAAAACAGATTATATTGGTTTAGCTCAGACTGGTACTGGTAAAACCGCTGCTTACGGTCTGCCAATTTTAAATAGCATTGATATCAATTCTGCAGTAGTACAAGCTTTAATATTATCTCCAACACGTGAATTGGTTCAGCAAATTAAAAAACAACTTTTTAAGTTTACTAAATTTAATGAAGAAAAAATTTTTGTGGAAGCTGTTTATGGAGGAGAGAAAATTGATAAACAGATGCAACGATTGCAAAGACCAACTCATATTATTGTCGCAACTCCTGGACGTTTAATAGATTTAATTGAAAAAGGAAATGTGAACCTTAGAAACATTAAAACAGTCGTGCTTGATGAGGCAGATGAAATGCTAAGTATGGGTTTTAAAAAAGAGTTAGATGCTATTTTAAATTACACAAGTGGATCTAGAAATACCTGGTTGTTCTCAGCAACGATGCCAGAGGAAATTCTTCGAATTATTTCAAAATATATGGAGTCAAGTGCTGTGAAAGTTAGTGTTAATAAAGAATCTCTTGTAAACGCAAATATCAGTCATCAATATTTAATTACTTCAATCAAAGAAAAAACAACAGTTGTATCTCAATTGTTAGATAAATTTAATGAAGGAAGAGGTATTATTTTTTGTAGAACAAAATTAGGGGTTCAAAAATTAGCCAAAGAACTCAAAGAAGAAGGCTTTTCTGTAGATGCTTTAGAAGGAGATATGCAGCAAAAAGATAGAGATAAAGTGATGAGAATGTTTAAAAAAGGAACTTTACAGTATTTAATTTCTACCGATGTATCTGCAAGGGGTATTGATGTAACTAACCTAGCGTTTGTAATGCATCACCAATTGCCTGAAAATTTAGAATACTATACCCACAGAAGTGGACGAACAGCAAGAGCTGGAAAAACAGGAATATCTTTGGCTTTAATTTTACCAAGTGAATTGCAGCGGATTCATGAAATCCAGAAAGCTTTAGGTATTAAGTTTGAAGAACAAATGTTATAAAATTAATAGAAACTATAATGGCACTATCCAATAACGATATATTTAAAAAATTAAGAGTGGCCCTAAAATTGAGAGACGAAGAAATAGTAAATATCTTAGCTTTAGTCGATTTTAAAGTGACTAAAAGTGAAATTGGGTCTTTTTTTAGAAATGAAAAACATCCTAAGTATGTAGAATGTGGGGATCAAATTCTTCGAAATTTTTTAAACGGTTTAGTGATTCATCTCCGTGGTCCTATGCCAAAAAGAGAGAAAAAATAGTTTTAATTTTTAAAACTGTTTAAAATAGTTAACTAAAATTTTGGCTTAAAATTTAAAAGGGTAGAGGTATTTATTATCTCCTCCTTATTCATTTTCATTTTTCTAAACTTTCCAGTGTTAAACATTTCTGCTTGATCCTTATAATGTTTACTAAATTGATTTCCAGATTGTCCTGTAGGAAGAATACTTAAGCTATTTTCGATGTCATTAAAATCTATAATACGTCTTGTAGAAGGGCCTGCTTTTATATTATAAATTCCCGTTTTATCTCTCTTATATGCTAAATTATTAATTACTTCAGAAGCACCATTTATTGGAAAAGGACCTACATTAAAAAAATTACTTAAAAATTCTACAGATCCCAAAGGATGCTTATGTTCTAAAATATGAACCCTATCCCAAGTCCAATAATTTATATCTTCTCCCAGTTGTATCGTTAAATCAGTTACAGTTTCAGTTATTGACTTGGAAAGAATATTACTTTTTGATTCAATCCTATCTGGAGTGGTAATATCGTCCCACCAAATTATTTCATCGCTAAACATTTGATCAGCAATAACTCTTTTAATCATATGAGTTTCTTCAAATTGCTGGTACAATTTTTCACCCATTTCATCTTGAAAAGTGTTTTTTAAATAGTTGTAAATAAATTTATTATATATCGTAGGTGCTACTTCATCAAGGTTGTTGGATCCATCCCATAATTTTAATTTTTCTATAGCGGCTTGTTCTTGTTTATTAAAAGAATTGAAATTAATGTTGTTTAAAATCTCTTTTATAATATCGACTGATACTGTTGATTTTACATCATTAATCATTTTTTTAGCAGATTTTTTATTCCAATTATTTTTTGATTTTAATAAACTTACAATTCTTTTCGCTCTATCTTCAGGTAAATAATAACCAGGATATATCATTCCAGCAATACTATCTGGCTGGTTGTTTGCTGAATACACATAATTCCAAGGTGGGTTTTCAGCCATTGGATTTTGCGAAAAATCTAAATATTCAATAATATCATCCTTACCTGAAGCACCATCCATTACAAATTTAGTTTTTACATGAGGTGAAAATTTGTATAATTTTGCGGAAGCCCACCAAGCAATATTCCCCTTAGTATCTCCATACATTACGTTTAAACCAGGAGCATGAATCATAGATGCTCCAATTTTAAAATCTTCTTTTGAGTTTGCTGTTGACATGGTGTAAATGGCCTGTAATAATTTATTTTCGAACTGTGTAAATATCCAAGATAGGGCAATAGGTGAACTTTCATTTATGGTAGCTAATACATCATTTACTATTGGGCCATGTCGACTACTTTTATAACTAAAAATAATTTCCTCTTCCTCTTTTACTTTTATAGTTTTGGATGTTGAAATATAGGATTCATAACCAGTCGGAGTCATATATTTAGTAGAATCTGTTGGATGATTTTTTTCTTTATAAAAATTAATGTCATCATTTTCAAACATCGTTAACCCATAAGCATGTTCTCTATTATGCCCTAAAAGGGGGAAAGGTATACAGGGTAAAAAATAACCATAAATCTCATGTTTAGGAGTTACTATATGCGCTTCAAACCAAATAGAGGGTTGAGAAAATCCAATATGAGGATCGTTTGCAAATAGTACTTTTCCACTTTCTGTTTTATCGCCGCTAATTACCCAACTGTTGCTTCCAATAAAGGGAGGAATGGGTGAGGTATTCATAATGGCATTTATATGTGAAGCCATTTTGTTGTAGCTTTCAATATCTTCTTTTGAATTTTTAATAAATAATGTTTCAGAATTGATATCAATATTTAATGCTTTTAAATATTCTTCTCCTAATTTATGCTGCAAGGAGCTCATTAGTGGATCTGTTTTTTGTGCCATGGCAAAGCTAAAAGACATATATCCCAATACATTGTAGATGTCTTTCATTACAAAATGTTCTTTTTTAAGACCTATTAATGAGTATTCTATCGGTGTGGGACCATCATCTATAAATTGATTAATCCCTTTTAAATAAGAACTCATCAATAGATAAATTTCACTATTAGGATCTAAATTAGCTACAGATTTTTCAGAATATTCGTCAATACCAAGACTTGCAAAGAATTTATCGTTTTCTATAAGGTTTTTTCCAAATAACTCAGCCAGTCGACCAGGTGCAATTCTTTTCATTAATTCCAGTTGCCACAACCGATCTTGGGCTTGAACATATCCAAGTGTTGTTAAAGCATCTTTATGACTGTCGGCATAAATATGAGGAATTCCAAAATCATCAAAGTATGCAGTGGTTTCTGTTTCTATGTTAGTTAATGAAATTTCACCTGAATAAATGGGTTTTAAATGATGGTAATACAAAAAGCCGAAAACGCTTATTAAAATTACTACAACCAGGAAAAATTTTAATAATATTTTGAGAATTCGCATGCGTTAAGAAGGATGTTTTTCAATTCAAATATAAGTTGAAAATTTTGAACTTTATTATTTTATATTTAGTAATTATTTGACGGTAAATTAAATGAATTATATTAAATTCAACCCCATAAAAATTTTATATGAACAAACAATTAATATTCGTAAAACGTCCAGAGGGATTACCAGAAAGTAATACTTGGAATTTAGAGGAAAACGCCATAGTAAGGCCAAAAAGTGGAGAAGTCTTAATACAGCATCATTATATTTCTTTAGATCCTGCAATGCGCGGTTGGATGATGGATAGAAAATCGTATATACCTCCAGTTCAAATTGGTGATGTGATGCGTTCTGGAAGTATCGGTAAAGTAATTGAAGCTAATAACCATCCAGATTTTAATGTAGGTGATTGTATTGTAAATTGGGGAGGTGTTCAACAATACTATACTACAAACGGAGAAAATTGTTATAAAGTAGATGATGCTATAGTTCCAATGCCAAAATATTTAGGAGCATTAGGGATGCCTGGAATGACTGCTTATTTTGGAATCTTGCAGGTTGGTAAAATTAAAAAAGGTGATATTGTGTTAGTTTCAGGAGCAGCTGGAGCAGTTGGATGTTTAGTTGGTCAAATTGCAAAATTAAAGGGATGTATAGTCATAGGAATTGCAGGTGGAAAAGAAAAATGCGATTACTTATTGAACGATTTGGGATTTGATGAAGCCATTGATTATAAGTCAGAAAATTTAATAGAAGCTCTTGATAAGAAATGTCCTAAGGGTATTGATGTGTATTTTGATAATGTTGGAGGAGAAATATTGGATGCAGCATTAACTAAATTACGATTAAATGCTCGTGTAGTAATTTGTGGAGCAATTTCTCAATACAATAATAAAAAGGATGTTGTGGCTCCAAAAAACTACTTGTCTTTATTAGTAAATAGAGCAACTATGCAAGGTATGGTCGTTTTGGATTATGCAAGTGAATATGAATCTGCAGCAAAAGAAATGGGTATGTGGATGATGCAAGGAAAAATAAAAAGTCGCGAAGATATTTATGAAGGAATTGAAAACTTTTATGAAACATTTTTACGATTATTTTCAGGTGATAAAAAAGGTAAATTAATTTTAAAGATTAGTTAAAATAAAATAAAAGCGTTTTTTAATAAATATAATATACCAATAAAAAAATAACAAGTTTTTAGAATAAATATATAATGTATTGATATTAAGGTATATAAATCCGATAATATTTTTTACACATCATTTTTTATTATTATTAGTAAATTATCCCTTACCTATATTGTAAAAAATTAGTACATTAGATTTTAAACAAATTTAAAACAACATTATGACATTAATTAACAAGAACTTATTGTGCTTATTCATTATAGGAGTTAGTATTTCTAGCTTTGCACAAGATAATACTAGCGAGTCTGATACAGAAACTACAAAAACTGAAATTAAAATAGGTGCAAAAATAGGTTACAGTTTAGGGAGTTTAACGAGCAATACAGAAAATGTTTTTACAGATAATTACGAATCAATAAGTGGTATTGATTTTGGTTTAACCTTTGAGTTTAAGTTAACAGCGCTTGTTTCTATGCAAGCTGAATTAAATTATACACATCGTGGTGGAGAGAGAAATGGTTTGCAACCAGTTACAGCGAATGAATTAAGCGAAACATTAAATAGTTTGTATCCTTTTACTGGATTGCCGCTAATCACAAACGCAAATCCTCTGTATGCTACTTTTGATAGTGAATCAGATTTGCAATATTTAGAAGTTCCTGCATTGATAAAATTTGGTTGGGGAGATAATTTAAGATTTTCTGCTGCTATAGGTCCTTATGTTGGAATTTTATTAAAAGCAACACAAGTAACTAGTGGTACAAGTCCATTTTATTTAGACAGCGGAGCTACAATGCCAATATCTGAAGCGGTATCACTCAACGCTAATACAGATATAAAGGATGATTTAAAAACTATTAATTTTGGTGGAACATTAGCTATCGGTATTAGTAAAAATATTGGTGATATGGGTCAATTATTTGTAGACGCAAGAGCATCTTATGGTTTTAATTCAATTCAAATTAAAGATGAATATGGAGAGAGCAATATTGGAGGAGTTATTTTCTCATTAGGATATGCTTACACTCTGCAATAGTAATTATTTGGATTCTTTTTGCTATTTATTTTATAGTAAATAAAATTATTAGTAACATTAATACATAAAAAAGCCTACATCATTAATGTAGGCTTTTTTATGAGATTCATTCTAGAAGCTATGTTTTTAATTATTTTTAAAAACATAAAACTCGATGGAATTTTAATACTTTTATACCCTTAATGAAAGAAAAATTAGCATATTTTAAATCAATTTTTGAAGGTGATTTTCATTTCAATAAACTACATCAATATTTATATGCTACTGATGCTTCCGTTTACCGAAAGTTACCTTTGGCAGTCGCCTTTCCAAAAAGCAGTACTGGTATTATACAATTAATAGATTTTGCAACTAAATATCAAACTTCGTTAATACCTCGAGCCGCAGGAACCTCATTAGCAGGACAATGTGTCGGTGATGGAATTATTGTAGATGTATCGAAATATTTTACAAAAATAATTTCCATAGATAAACATAATAAAACGATACGCCTTCAGCCAGGTGTTATCCGAGATGAATTAAATGATTATCTAAAGCCATTCGGTTTTTTTTTCGGACCCAATACCTCAACATCAAACCGATGTATGATCGGAGGTATGGTAGGAAATAACTCAAGTGGAACAACTTCTATTCAATATGGAGTTACAAGAGATAAAATTGTAGAACTCAAAACTATTTTATCCGATGGTTATGAGGCGACGTTTAAAAGTTTAAATAAAGAGACTTTTGAAGAAAAAACGAAATTAAAATCTTTAGAAGGAACTATTTATAATTCAATTTATAACGAATTAAAAAGCGAAGAAGCTCAGTTAGAAATAATTAATAATTTCCCCAAACCAGAAATTCATCGAAGAAATACTGGATATGCAGTGGATGAATTAATTAAAACACAGATTTTTAGTGATTCAGACAAGCCAATTAATTTAGCCGCATTATTATGTGGAAGTGAAGGCACCTTAGCTTTTACGACTGAAATAACTCTTCAACTAGATGATTTGCCACCGCAACACACAGCTATGGTAGTATCACATTACGCAAGCTTAGAGAATTGTTTAAACGATGTTTCAACAGTAATGAGTCATAACCTTCATACTTGTGAGATGATGGATGATATTATTTTAGAATGCACGAAAAATAATGTTGTTTATAATGAATACAGAACATTTGTTGAAGGTTCTCCAAAAGCATTGCTACTTTTAGAACTTAAAGCAGATGAAAAAAATGATTTAATAAGCCAAGTCGACGAATTATTAATTTCATTAAAGAATTCAAAATTAAGTTATGCATCTCCAACTTTAAAAGGAAATGAAATTAACAATGCATTAGAACTTCGCAAAGCTGGACTCGGGTTATTAGGTAATATGGTAGGTGATTATAAAGCAGTTGCTTGTATTGAAGATACCGCTGTATCACTTATAGATTTGCCAAACTACATACGTGAATTTGAAGCACTGATGAATAAATTTGATCAAAAAGCAGTTTATTATGCACATGCTGGAGCTGGAGAGTTACACTTAAGACCTATTTTAAATTTAAAAGAAAGAGAAGGTATTCAATATTTTAGGGAGATTACTACAGAGGTTGCGAAATTAGTTAAAAAATATAACGGTTCATTTTCTGGAGAACATGGTGACGGTATAGTAAGAGGAGAGTTTTTATCCCTAATGATTGGAAACATTAACTATGAATTGTTAAAGCGAATTAAAAATACATTTGATCCCAATAATATTTTTAATCCAGGAAAGATAATTGATGCTTTTCCAATGGATACATCGTTGCGCTATAAAGAAGAAAGAAATGAACCTGTAATTGAGACATTAATTAACTTTGAAGATTCCGAAGGAATTCTCAGAATGTCGGAAAAGTGCAATGGGAGTGGAGATTGTAGAAAAACAGAACATTCAAATGGAGTAATGTGCCCAAGTTATCAAGCTACAAAAAATGAATTGCATACCACAAGAGGAAGGGCAAATGTCCTTCGTGAAGTTCTAACCAATAACGATTCTTTAAATAGATTTGATTCTCAAGAATTAAAGGAGGCGTTTGATTTATGTTTGAGTTGTAAAGCTTGTGGCTCTGAGTGTCCAAGTAATGTTGATATTGCTGCTGCAAAAGCAGAGTATTTATACCAATATCATAGGACCAATAAAAGGAAATTTTCAGATATTTTATTTGGAAAAAGTAGTTATTATAACAGTATAGCTGCTAAGTTTCCAAAATTGTCAAATTTTGTTTTTACCAATATGATAACTGCAGGAATTATTAAAAATATTACTGGTATTGCAGTTAAAAGAAGTTTGCCTATTATTACATCTAAACCTTTCAATAGAACATCGCAAAATACCTATTTTCAAGGTGATACTTTTATTAAAGAAGTAGTTTTGTTTATTGATGAGTTTAGTAATTTTTTAGATGCTTCAATCGCTAGGGATGCATTTAATTTGCTTAAAAAGTTAAATTATAAAGTAATTATTATAGACCATTTGGACAGTGCAAGGGCATTATTATCCAAGGGTTTCCTTAAAGAAGCGCAATCCATAATAAATAAAAATATTGCTTACTTGCATGAAAATATTTCAGCTTCTATACCCATTTTAGGTATAGAACCATCTGCAATCTTAGGATTTAGAGATGAGTATCTTCGATTGGCAAAAGACCATAAAATTGCTAGTAAAATATCAAAGCAATGCTTTATAATTGAAGAATTTCTTGCTTCTGAAATCCAATTGGGTAATATTAAATCTTCTCAATTTTCTTCAGAAAAAAAAAATAATTAAAATCCATAATCATTGCCATCAAAAGGCATTGAGCAATCAAAAAGTAACTTTTGATATTTTAAATCTACCTTTAAACTACAAACCAACTATTATTACTTCGGGATGTTGCGGTATGGCAGGAAGTTTTGGATTTGAAAAAGACAAATATGAAGTTTCAATGCAAATTGGAGAATTAAAGCTTTTTCCAGCTATTAGAAAAACACCAAACGATGTCATCATTGCGGTTAACGGTACAAGTTGCAGACATCAAATAAAAGATGGGACACAACGAGTAGCTTTTCACCCAATAAGTATATTAAAAAATGCGCTTTCTTAGTTTCCTATTTGATAGGTGTTAATGTTTTGTGTTGCACTGCTAGAATCTTCAGAAGGTATTGGTAAATCAATGCCTAAAGAACTTAAATCTTCTAATTCATACTCTATTAGCGATTCACTAAATATAAGACCTACACCGCTAGCAAAATAATTTGTAGTTTTTATAACATCTTGTGCTTGTAGTATCGGAATTACGATAACGGTTCCTAAAATTTCAATATTAGTGGAAATAGAAAGGTTTAGAATAATTGAAGAAGTTAATACTTTATTAGTTGTAAAAGCACCAGTTCCTTCATCTAAAATATCACCTTGAATTGTACTAATTGTATAATTGATAATTATAGGAATATCATCAATTATTTCTGAAATTTCACCTATTTCCTCACTCAATAAAGTGCCGTTTTCTGCTTCTTTATCATAAATAATTAGGTCTGTTAGTGGTATGGAAATGTCTGGAAAACTTTCTATTAGTGGTGTTCCAAACTCTCCATTTAAAAAAAGCTTAGATTCAGTAGTCCTCATTAGATTTTGAGACATCATAGAAGTCATAAATCCTGAAATAGGTTCTGAAGCTATAAATTTGGTATAATTCAATCCGTTTAAAACTTCATTAGAGGAAGTATATAATGAATCCTTTGCAATGCCCTCCTCATTCTCATTATTGTAATTCCAATAGGAACTCAATGTTAATGGAAAATAATTATATACTTCTACAACAGGATCTTCTTGTTTGTCATCATTGGTTGAGCAAGAAACAATTATTATTAAAACAAAAAGAAGTGTTATTTTTTTCATATAAATTTATTTTAGCGAATATAGTAAAATTGATCGAAGATGAATAAGACTTAAATTAAAATGACTTTTGGATATTGTATTATTAAAATATACATTTGTTGAAAACGTATAAATGGCAGGAAACACTTTTGGGAGTCTTTTTAAACTTACTACTTTCGGTGAATCTCATGGTGAAGCTATTGGCGGTGTTATAGATGGATGTCCAGCTGGTTTGGAAATTGATTTTAATGAAGTAGCGATAGCTATGGCTCGCAGAAAACCAGGGCAATCTAAAATAACAACTCAACGTAAAGAACCCGACCACGTAACGTTTTTATCTGGAATATTTGAAGGTAAAACGACGGGGACTTCAATTGGATTTATTATTGAAAACACGAATCAAAAACCCAAAGATTATTCACACATAAAAGATGTTTACAGACCCTCGCATGCTGATTTTACATATGAACAAAAATTTGGACATCGCGATTACCGGGGAGGAGGAAGAACCTCTGCAAGAGAAACTGCTTGTAGAGTTGCAGCTGGTAGTATTGCTAAGCAGCTTTTAAAGGATATTAAAATAAATGCCTTTGTATCTTCAGTAGGTTCAATTAGCATCGACAGGCCATATCAAGAATTAGATTTTAGTACCATTGAAAATAATATTGTTCGTTGTCCAGACGAAGAAATTGCTCATAAAATGATATCTAAAATTGAAGAAATTAAAAAAGCAGGAGACACTATTGGGGGCACCGTAATGTGTGTTTTACAGAACGTTCCAATGGGTTTAGGAGAACCCGTATTTGACAAACTTCATGCACAATTGGGAAAAGCAATGTTGTCTATCAATGCTGTAAAAGGATTTGAATATGGAGTAGGATTTTCTTCGACAAAAATGAAAGGAAGTGAACACAATGATCTTTTTAATAAAGACGGTAGTACCAAAACAAATCTTTCGGGTGGAATTCAAGGCGGTATTAGCAATGGAATGGATATTTATTTTAGAGTAGCTTTTAAACCTGTCGCAACGCTAATTCAAAAACAAAAAACACTCGATACACAAGGAAATATAGTTGATATGCAAGGAAAAGGAAGGCATGATCCTTGTGTGGTTCCTAGAGCAGTTCCTATAGTAGAAGCCATGGCTGCATTAGTGTTGGCAGATTTTTATTTACTAAATAAAATTAATAAAATATAATAACCAAAATCTATTGGTTCAAAATAATTTTTATGAAAAAAATAGCATTGCATTGGAAAATATTAATAGGTATGGCTTTAGGAGTCATCGTTGGATTATTAATGACCATGATCGATGGAGGTATGGGAGTCGTTCAAGACTGGATTAAACCTTTTGGAACCATATTTATTAATTCATTAAAACTAATTGCAATTCCTTTAATCTTAGCAGCATTAATTAAGGGAGTATCCGATTTGAAAGATATTTCCAAACTATCAAAAATGGGTACTAGAACAATATTAATATATATTATGACAACTGTAGTTGCTGTATCTGTTGGCTTAATACTTGTAAATACTATAAATCCAGGGAAATCCATTTCAAAACAAACCAGGTCTGAAATGGTAGAAAATTACAGTGGAAATACAGTTAAATATCAAGAAACTGCAATTAAACAAAAAGAATCTGGACCTTTACAAGCATTAGAAGATTTGGTGCCACAAAATATATTTAAAGCTGCTACGAGTAACAAAAATATGTTGCAAGTAATATTTTTTGCAATCTTCTTTGGTATCGGATTGATTTTAATTCCTGAAGAAAAGGGAGCCATTGTAAAAAAGTTCTTTGATGGTTTTAATGACGTAATATTGAAAATGGTAGATTTAATTATGTTAGCCGCTCCTTATGGTGTATTTGCTTTATTGGCAGCTTTGGTGGTTGAGTCTCCAAGTGTTGACCTATTTAAAGCCCTAGGTTGGTATTCATTAACAGTCATTTTAGGCCTATTAATGATGATTGGAATTTATATTTTAATCGTAGCAATATATACTAAAAAGAATCCTAAATATTTTATAAATGGAATTTCACCTGCCCAATTACTAGCTTTTTCAACGAGTTCCTCTGCAGCAACTTTACCTGTTACTATGGAAAGGGTTACGGAACATTTAGGAGTAGAAGAAGAAGTAGCAAGTTTCGTTTTACCAATTGGAGCTACTATAAATATGGATGGAACAAGTTTATATCAAGCAGTTGCTGCTGTTTTTATTGCTCAAGCATTTGGTATGGATCTTAGTTTTGGAACACAATTGGGGATTATTGCTACCGCTACACTTGCTTCTATAGGAAGTGCTGCTGTACCTGGAGCAGGCATGGTAATGCTAGTCGGTGTACTTGGTTATGCAGGTATTCCTGAAGCAGGGCTGGCATTAATTTTTGCTGTAGATAGACCTTTAGATATGTGTCGTACAACAGTGAATGTTACAGGAGATGCTGCTGTATCTATGGTCGTAGCTAAATCTATTGGTAAATTAGGAACGCCAAATATAAAAAACTGGGATGATAATTATAAAGGTGAAAACTAAAATAAAAAATTCCGAATACTAAATAAATAGTTTTTCGGAATTTTAATTTGTCCTTAAGTTTATAAATCTAATTCTTCTTGTGAATATCCATTTGAGGATAAGGAATTTCAATACCTGCTTTGTCTAATTCAATTTTACAAGTTTCCATAATTTCAAAATAAACAGTCCAATAATCAGCTGTTAATGTCCAAGGTCTCATTTTAAAATTAACCGAACTATCTGCTAATTCTCCCAATACCACTATGGGTGCAGGTTCTTTTAGAATGTTTGGATGGTCTGTCATAATTTTCATAAGCAAATCTTTTGTTTGCTTGATGTCAGCATCATAACTAACTCCCATAGTAATATCAATTCTTCTTGTTTTTTCTGTTGAATAATTGGTGATGTTTCCATTTGAAATAGTACCATTCGGAATTATCACTTCTTTATTATCACTTGTATTTAATTTTGTTGTAAAAATCTCAATTTCTTTTACAGTACCCATTTCACCTTGTGCTTCAATAAAATCACCAATTTTATAGGGTTTAAATAGCATTATCAAAACTCCCCCCGCAAAATTTGAAAGCGATCCTTGTAAAGCAAGACCAATTGCTAAACCTGCAGCAGCCAATATAGCCGCAAAAGAAGTTGTTTGAACTCCTAATTGCCCAAGAATGGCAATGACTAAAACTACTTTTAAACCACCAATTATTAAATTAGACAAAAAGCGTTCTAACGTTTCGTCATAATCTAAATGGTCCATTGCTTTTAAAAGTATTTTTTTTACTTTTTTTATAAGCCAAGAACCAATAACCCATATCAGTATTCCACCCAGTAATCTTAGGCCGTATTCAGTCCCGTAATCAATAAGCAAATTTTTCAATTCGTCTAGATTAATATTATTCATAATAATAATTTTAATTAATTTTATATGACTTCAAAAAAACAATAATTATTTATTTTATTAACTATAAAATTTATCTTTTAGTTCTGGTGTCGGAATCATACAACTTTCTTTTTTCCCAAACCATTTGTAACGGTTTTTAGCAACTAAATCATATATCAAATTTCGTATAAATTTTGGAACAATCATAAAACAAAATAAAAGAGGGTAGGCTCCTGCAAGTTCTTTAGCAATATGTAGCGCCGCAGTTGATTTGATATAATACTTATCTTTATCAATAAGAATAATAGAATCGGTATCTTTAGTATTAATGTGGTATTTTTTTAAGGTACTTTCACCAAAATTAGTTTGTATTGGCGCAAACTTAAAAACTCCTTTTTTATCATTTCTAATCACGAAATTAACGGAAGTATTGCATAAATTACACAGGCCATCAAAGAGAATTATTTTATGTTTTGATTTAGTATTCATTAAATTTTTTCTAATTCCGTTAAATTAACTTTTGTTTTAAAGGAGCCATAGTTTACAAAAGCTTTCTTTTTTTCAATTTTATCAATAGTACCAATTGCAATGCCATCTGTCATTCGTACTTTATCTCCTAATTTTAACAATGATTTAGGCTTTGGTGCTGGTGTTTTTTTAGCTTCTTCTTTTTCTGTTTTCTTCTTTTTCCTTATCACAGCAACTTTCTTTTCTAACTCTTGTTTAATGACTTGTTGCTTTACTTTTTGAGCTTTCTTTTTTTCTTTTGTTTTTGGTACTGTTTTTTTAATTTTGCTGTTTTCTACCAAAACCAATTTAAAAAGTTCCTCCATTAAAGATTTCTTTTTCTTATTATTTAAATATTGCTTAGCGAGCGTATCTACTCTTTTCCCTAAACTAATTAACCGTTGATTAGAATCAAATAATTCTTGGTAACTTTCTAATTTACTTTGAACTTTATTATTGGTTTCCTCCAACTTTTTGCTGTGTTCTTTTGCTTTTTGCTCTTCAGTTTTTAAAGATTCTGACGTTTTCCTTACTTCGAAACGTTCCTTTTGAAGATTTGCAATGCTTTTGTCAAAACGTATTTTACCCCGTTCTACTTTCTTTTTTGCTCTGTTAATTAAACTAAAAGGGATTCCATTTTTTTGAGCAACCTCAAAAGTAAATGAACTACCAGCTTCACCTAGATTTAATCGATACATAGGCTCTAGTGTTCTATTGTCAAATTGCATATTTGCATTTATTGCAAAAGGTAATTCATTAGCTAACAATTTTAAATTCGCATAATGCGTAGTGATCACACCAAAGGCTTTACGTTCATAAAATATTTCTAAAAATATTTCTGCTAAAGCACCTCCCAATTCTGGATCACTACCGGTACCAAACTCATCGATAAGAAATAATGTTTTCTCCTTACATTTTTTTAGGAATTGATTCATTTTTTTTAAACGATAACTGTAGGTGCTCAGTTGGTTTTCGATCGACTGGTTGTCACCAATATCGGTTAAAACCTTATCAAAAAAACAAAATTCACTAAGTGGATCTGTAGGTACTAAAAGTCCACTTTGTAACATAACTTGTAGTAAACCAACCGTTTTTAAGGTAATACTTTTACCTCCAGCATTTGGCCCTGAAATAACAATAATTCGATTCTCTGAATTTAATTCTATTGTTTGAGGGAATGTTTTTTCTTTTCTTTTTTTATTTGCCAATAACAGTAAAGGATGGTAAGCGTTTTTTAAATAAAGCCTTCTCTTGTTTGACAATAAAGGTAAAACACCCTCTATTTTACACGCGAATTTTGCTTTCGCATACAAAACATCTATTGTTGTTAAATAATCTTGATAAAGCTTTAATAGTGATGAATAAGGACGGAAATATTCAGTTAAATCTTTTAAAATTTTCTTTATCTCTTCCTGTTCTTCATACAGTAGATTACTTAATTCATTGGAGTACTCTAATGTTTCTTGAGGTTCCATATAAACAATACTACCTGTTTTAGAATTTCCTAAAACGGTACCCCTAATTTTCCTTCGATACATTGCTTTAACAGCTAAAACTCTTCGATTATCAACTATAGACTCCTTTATGTCATCTAAATAATCTTGTTTGATATAGGTTGATAAGGATTTTAAAAATGAAGAATTAATTTTTCCTTTTACATGCTTTAAACGTTTTCGAATTACAGATAATTCAGAGGATGCATCATCACGAACAAGTCCATATTTATCTATTATTTTAACGATTTCTTCAGAGAAGAAAGGGTTATAGGTGATGCTTTCTGAATAGGAGTTTAAGTAAATATAAAATGTTTCAAATTTTTTAAAAAATTTAATTAAGGTTTGTGTGGTTGAAGTAACTGATAAAATACGCCTAAAGCCTAAAACCTCCAGGGAGCTATTTTCTATGTCTAATAAAAACAACTCTTTTTCTATAGCCTCAAAGCCATGATTAGGAATCCCATTATCGCCACTTAATGAAGCTGCAAATTCTTTTACTCTTATGAGTTCAGGATTAATTTCTTCAGGTTTATTAAAGGGAACGATTGCTAATACTTTTTCTTCTCCTAATGCAGTTATACAAGCTGAAGATATTTCTTGTAATACCAATGGAAATTCTAAACTTTCTAATGTTTTGCTTTGAATATTGATCATTCTTTAATTACTGTGTTTTATAAATAAACAGAAATTGTTAAAACCCCCATCGTTACTATTAAAAGAGTAATAACTAGTGGACTTATAAACTTTAGCCATTTATCATAACCTATATTTACAATCGCTAATGATGCTAGAATTAACCCAGTAGGATTGATAAATGCAAATAAGCCCATTCCGTATTGATAAGCATTTACAATGTGTTCTCTTGCCACACCAACACCATCTCCTAATGGAGACATAATTGGCATCGTTAATACTGCCATTCCAGATGATGAAGGTATAAAAAATGATAATCCGCCATAGGTATATAACATCGTATTAATAAAGAAACCTTTATTCATTCCATTGGTTAAATTACTCGAATAATAAAGTAGTGTATCGCTAATTAGCCCATCTTCCATTAATATAGTAACCCCTCTTGCAATACCAATAATAAAAGCAACTCCAAGTAATTCGGTTGCTCCTTTTACAAAAGTAGTTACAAAAACCCGTTCATTAATTCTTGAAATAAAACCAATCAATAACGCACCAGTAAAGAATACAGTTGTCATTTCTAAAAACCACCAATCTAATTTAGAAACGCCATAAATCATTACCACAAAACAAAGAACAAATACAATTAATATCAATCGCATTCTTACTGTTAATTTAGTTAAATTATTTTTGAAATCGATGCCTCCAAATAGCTTCTCTATTTCTTCTTTTTGACTATAAATTATAGATTTTGTTGGGTCTTTTTTAACCTTTTGAGCGTACCAAATAATATAAGTAATGCATATTAACAGTCCCACTATAAGCATAACAAATCTTCCATTAATTCCAGCAGTCCAATTAATCCCGGCAGCATCAGAAGCGATGATCGTACTAAATGGATTTACTGTAGATGCCATAGTTCCCATTGAAGAACCGATATAAATTGATGCTAAAGCAACTATCGCATCGTATCTAGCGGCAAGGAATACAGGAATTAATATGGGGTAAAAGGCAATGGTTTCTTCAGCCAAACCAAAAGTAGTTCCTCCTATTGCAATAAGTGTTGTAACTAAAATTATTAAAACATACTCTTTTCCTTTTAATGCATTTGCCAACCAAGAGATTCCAGCTTCAAAAGCTCCTGTAGAATTTACAATGCCAATTAGACCACCGATAATTAATACCAAAAGTATAATATCGGACACTTCTAATATGCCTTTTAAAGGAGATTTAATAAATGCCAATAATCCTTGGGGACGGGGCTTTAGTTTTTGGTATGTCCCAGGAATACTAATTGGTTTCCAGATATCACCAGTGGTAAATTTTTCCAATGGAATTTTAACCTCTAATTCATTTAAAGTCTCTTGAGTAGCCTCTAAAGTGACTGTTTCTTTTAAATGAGTTATTGTAAAAGTTTGTGTTTCTTTATCGTAAGAAAGCCTGTCATACTGTCCCGCTGGAACAAACCAGGTTAATAAAGCCACCAAAGCAGCAATAATTAATAAAACAGTTTGAGCTGTAGGAAACTTTGATTTATTATTTTCTGAGGACACAGGTTATAATTAAAATAATTAATAATTAGTTATCTTTTTCTTTATTAGTAATTTTGTTCAAAAGTACTAAATATGACTGTAAAAATAGAGACAAGTTGGAAGGAACAATTAGAAGGTGAGTTTTCTAAAGAATATTTTAAAAATTTAACTCAATTTATAAAAGACGAGTACCTATCAAATGAGTGTTTTCCTCCAGGTAATTTAATTTTTTCAGCATTTAATCGAACACCTTTTGATAAAGTTAAAGTGGTTATTATTGGACAAGATCCATATCATGGAATTAATCAAGCCAATGGTTTGTGCTTTTCTGTAAACGATACAATATCTCACCCACCATCTTTAATGAATATTTTTAAAGAAATAGAATCTGATTTATTAATTCCTTATCCTAAAAGTGGAAACTTAGAACGGTGGGCCGATCAAGGTATATTGCTTTTAAACGCAACACTTACGGTGAGGTCACATGAGGCTGGTAGTCATCAAAAAAAGGGATGGGAACAATTTACAGATGTTATTATTTCATTGCTTTCAGAAAAAAAAGAAAATATAGTTTTTTTATTATGGGGAGGATTTGCAAAAAAAAAGGGAGCAAAGATTGACAGTGAAAAACATTTGGTTTTAACTTGTGGACATCCTTCGCCTTTAAGTGCGAATAGAGGTTATTGGTTTGGTAACAAGCATTTTAGTGCAACTAATACCTATTTAGAAGAGGTTGGGGTACCACCAATAAGCTGGTAATAGAAAAAATCTATTCGTCTTCTGGCATGTGAGATTCTGGATCGTTACTACTAAATTGTAGTAACAAGTAATTTGCAATTAATAGTGCCCCAATAATAATTAATGATATTTTCATACTTTTTTATTTACACACTTTAGATGTATCATTTAAAAAATGGTTGCGTTTTTTTTATATTTTTTTTGAAATTACTCAATAGGTTATTTATTAATATTTTAACTATTTTTTTTTCTACCAATTAAAACCTGAGTTCACAACATCGTTTAATCTTCTATAATAAAAGATGTTTGTTCGTAAAATATTAATAAATGCCCTCTCAAGTTTAATTTTATTTTTTTGAGTCTATGGCAATTGAGCTTAAAAATTAAAGCGCCCACCCGTATTAACGTTTTTTATTCCACAAATTTATCCAGGGTATACTTGATAAGTTTTTCAACAACCATATCAGGGTTTTTACTAAATGTTTCATTAGCTCTATTGGCAATAATTGCATTTAAGGATAGTGCTTGATGTCCTAATAACTTGGATAAACCATAAATTGCAGAAGTTTCCATTTCTAAATTTGAAACCCTAATACCATCATGATTAAAAGAGTCTATTTTAGAATTTAAAAAGGGGTCTTCAATGGCCAATCTTAAAATTCTTCCTTGTGGACCATAAAATCCTCCTTTTGTAGCAGTCATGCCTTTAAAAGTTTGATTGCTTTCAAATAATTTTTCTAGTTCATGATTGTTTTTGATCACAATAGGCTTAGATTTATTTGAATTCCATTGAGTATGCTTAATAAAAGCTGCTTCTAATACTGGATTTGTGATACCGTCAATTTTATAAAAATGAAGCATTCCATTTAAATCCAAAGCATGAGTGCTAAGCAAAAAAGAATCTACAGGTATATCAGATTGCAATGATCCTGATGTACCAATTCTAACAATTTTTAAACTTTTTAGCTGCTTTTTTAGGATTCTTTTTTCTAGATCAATATTTACTAAAGCATCCAATTCATTTAAAACAATATCTATATTTCCTGATCCAATTCCGGTAGATAATACCGTTAAACGTTTTCCTTTATAAGTTCCTGTTTGAGTTTTAAATTCTCTTTTTTGGACAGAGAATTCAATACTGTCGAAGTGTTTCGTTATTTTTTCAACCCGATCTTGATCGCCAACAAATATTATGTTTTCAGAAATTTGTTCTGGTTTTAAATTTAGATGGTAAACACTTCCATCTGAATTTAATATTAATTCTGATTCTTTTATTCTCATGTTATGTTATCGTATTGAACTAATCATCATCGACAAGCTCTTTAAAAACAAAGTACTCGCTAATTGTAAATTAGCTGCATTTTTTTATTATTTAATTTCCTGATTTTTTATAGTTGAATGAAAACTTTACGAGCAGTAAATTATTTAGCCACCAACTCTTTTTACTTTAAATCCTTTATTTTTGAGAAAATCCATAATTTTATCACGATAATCTCCTTGTATAATAATTTGTTCATTCTTAAAACTACCTCCTACACTTAGCATTTTTTTAATTTCTTTAGCTAATTGTTTAAAATCTGAATCTGCTCCAGTATATCCTTCAATGATCGTAGTAGGTTTTCCTTTTCGTTTTTCATATTTACAAATCATAGGTTCTTCTTGCATCCAAATTGAAGAATCTTCGATTTGAGCATCTTCAACAGTAGGTTGATGTTCTGGGAACAAGTTTTTTAATTGATCTTTAAAATCCATTATATCAATCCTATTTCACGTAAACGTTGATTTAAAAACTCACCTGCTGTAATGTCATCAAAAGCTTTGGGGTGTTTTTCGTCAATACATTCTTTTAAACAGTTTAATTTCATTTCACCTCGAGGATGCATAAAAAATGGAATTGAATATCGGGGGTTTTTCCATTCTTCTTTGGGAGGATTCACCACGCGGTGAATGGTTGATCGAAGTTTATTATTGGTATGTCTTTCTAGCATATCTCCTACATTAACCACTAAGTTACCTACTTCCGGTTTTGCTTCAATCCACTCTCCATCATTCCTAAGAACTTGTAAACCTCCAGCAGATGCACCCATTAATAAGGTAATTAGATTGATGTCTCCGTGTGCTCCAGCTCTTACCGCCCCCTTAGGTTCGTTTTTAATAGGAGGGTAGTGTATGGGCCTTAATATGCTATTGCCATCGGTAATCCATTTATCATAATAAAATTCATCCAATCCAATGTATAATGAAAGTGCTCTTAACACATACATGCCTGTTTTTTCTAGCAAGCGATAAGCTTTTAGGCCTACCTCGTTAAAAGATGGCTGTTCGGTTACATATACATTGTCAGGATATTTTTCTATTAAATTTGCATCTGTAGAAGGTTCTTGACCAAAATGCCAAAACTCTTTTAAATCCCCTTCTTTTTTACCCTTAGCGTGTTCTTTTCCAAATGATATATAGCCGCGACCTAGCCCTTTAATCTCATAGTTTTTTTTTACAGCCTCTGGAAGTGCAAAAAAATCTTTGACTTTACTGTAAAGTTCATCCATTAAATCATCACTTAAAAAATGATTTTTAACAGATGCAAATCCAATTTCAGAATAAGCATCTCCAATCTCTTGAACAAATTTTTCTTTTCTAACTGGATCATTTGAAAGAAAGTCTGCTAAATCAACACTTGGTATATTTGTCATTTTTATAAATTTTAATAAAACAAATATACCAAATTAGCATAAGAATAGAAATGATAAAAAATGAAAAGAAATAGTTTGATACACTCGGTTTTTTTCTACTTTTGATACGTAAACATTTAGAGATGAAATCTGATACAACAACTACTATGCATTTTGATTACGACCGAAGTAAACTAAATGATGAAACCTTATTAAGTCTATATAAATTAATGCTTAAGCCTCGTTTAATAGAGGAAAAAATGTTAATTTTATTGCGTCAGGGGAAAATATCCAAATGGTTTAGTGGGATTGGTCAAGAAGCGATATCAGTAGGTTTAACCGCTGTTTTGGATACGGATGAATACATTATGCCGATGCACCGTAATTTAGGGGTGTTTACTGGTCGAAATGTGCCTTTAAACAGGTTGTTTTCTCAATGGCAAGGCAAGGCTAACGGTTTTACCAAAGGAAGAGATCGCAGTTTTCATTTTGGTACACAGGAGTATAATATTGTGGGTATGATTTCGCATTTGGGCCCACAATTTGGAGTAGCAGATGGGATTGCTTTAGGAAATAAATTAAAGAAGAACAATAAGGTTTGTGCTGTTTTTACTGGTGATGGCGGTACCAGTGAAGGAGATATTCACGAAGCCTTAAACGTAGCATCTGTTTGGCAATTACCCGTGTTATTTTGTATAGAGAATAATGGTTATGGACTTTCTACTCCTAGCTCGCAACAATTTAATTGTGAGCACTTATCAGACCGTGCTCAAGGGTACGGTATGGAATCTCACATTATAGATGGTAATAATATTTTAGAAGTTTATACAAAATTACAAGAAATAGTTGCAGATGTTCGTGAGCATCCCCGTCCTGTATTAATAGAGTTTATGACTTTCAGGGTACGTGGGCATGAAGAGGCTAGTGGTACCAAGTATGTTCCAAAAGAATTATTGCATTCTTGGCATTTAAAAGATCCTTTAGAAAACTACACTGCTTTTCTTAGGGATGAAAATATCCTTACAGACGAAATTGAAATGGCCTGTAAGCAAATTATTATGAACGAAATTAACGAAGGATTAGAAATTGCTTCCGCAGAACCACCCATTGAATCATCTGCAAGTGAAGAGTTAAGTGATGTATTTCAAGACTTTAATTTTAAGGAAGTTAAAGAAAATGATAATCGTGAAAACATTCGATTGATTGATGCGATTTCTGAAGGGTTAAAACAAAGTATGCAACGTCATGATAACTTGATTTTAATGGGTCAAGACATTGCAGAATATGGTGGGGTTTTTAAAGTAACCGATGGCTTTTTTGAAGAGTTTGGAGAAGCTAGAGTTCGAAATACACCTATTTGTGAGTCGGCTATTGTTTCGACAGCAATGGGGCTTTCTATCAATGGCTATAAGTCGATGATGGAAATGCAATTTTCAGACTTTGCAACTTCAGGATTTAATCCCATCGTAAATTTATTGGCCAAATCAAATTATAGGTGGAACCAAAAGGCAGATGTAGTCATTCGAATGCCTTGTGGTGCTGGAGTTGGTGCAGGACCTTTTCATAGTCAGACCAATGAAGCTTGGTTTACACACACGCCAGGTTTAAAAGTAGTATATCCGGCGTTCCCTTACGATGCAAAAGGATTATTAACAACCGCTATTGAAGACCCAAATCCGGTCTTATTTTTTGAGCATAAAGCCTTGTACCGAAGTATACGACAAGAAGTTCCAACCGATTATTATACCCTGCCTTTAGGTAAAGCTTCGCTTTTAAAAGAAGGAAATGATATTACAATTATTACCTATGGAGCTGGTATTCACTGGGCTTTAGAGACTTTAGAAACGCTACCCGATGTTTCAGCCGATTTATTAGACCTAAGAACCCTAGCCCCCTTAGATACAGAAGCTATTTATACTTCTGCTAAAAAAACTGGTAAAGTAATTATACTACAAGAAGATTCAATGTTTGGAGGAATTGCTTCCGATATAGCCGCTATGATCATGGAAAACTGTTTTGAAAAATTAGATGCTCCGGTTAAGCGTGTAGCTAGTTTGGATACTCCAATACCTTTTGCAATAAATCTAGAATCAAATTATTTACCGAAAAATACGTTTAAAACAGATTTATTAGATTTAATAGCCTATTAAATAGCGCTTGTTTTTGCAACAGTCGTAATAACAATATTTTTATTTGTAATTTTTTTGGTTGATAAGCCTAGCGGGGTCATTTGTTTCACATTTAAAATTTGGTAGCGCCCTATAAATCTATACATAATGTATTACTTTAGCATTTTAAAATAAAAAATCAAAAAAAATGAAAACTATTAAAAAATTTGGAATTTTACTTTTAACGGTATTAATTGTTGCTTGTAGTGATGACGATAGTAATGGTGATGATAATCCTGATACATCATCGTCTACTTACTCATTTCTTGTAACTGCAAGCTCTGATAGCGATTATACCCTGGTAGGAACTGATGCTAACGGAGAGGTTAACGGTAATGATCCTTCGATAACAATGAGTTTAGGAGAGACAATTAGCTTTAGTGTAAATGCTGCTAATCATCCATTTTATATCAAGACAGTTCAAGGTGGAGGAACAAGTGATCAGGTAAGTGACGTAAGTAATAATGGAGCTACAAATGGTGTTGTTAGTTGGGCACCTGCAGCTGCTGGAACCTATTATTACCAATGTTCAGATCATAATGGCATGTTTGGCGTAATTACAGTTCAATAAGGATCCTAACATCTTTAGTAATTTTAGTTATGAGCGATCGATAGCAAATTAATTGATTATTAACCCTTGCTTAAAAAAAACCACTCTATTAGTTTAGAGTGGTTTTTTTATCTAGGACATTAGCTGTCGCGTTTTAAACGATTGTAGCGATTTACTTTTGTAGTATGATTAAGAACATAAAACAAACAAAATGAAAAGTTTAATTAAAAACATCGGAACAATTAATTTATTGAGATTCGCAGTCCTAACATCTTTTATCTTACCATTATTAATTTCGTTAAATTTTAAAGTGTGGAACACTCAAAACATTATTTGGTAATGGATTACAGAGGCAGACTAAATAAAATAATTGATTTTTTCTGGTTAATAGACAACATGCATTTAAAAAACATACTGAGTACCATAAATACAAACAACAACTAATTACTTAGGGAGGTATATTTGTTTTTGGACTTTTATTATAAGCTTTTAGTTGCTACTTGTTACATAAAAACAGACCACAATACTATTGATTCCAGGTAGAGTTAATTGTTAAAAAATCTTTCAAAATGCCCCTCATACAGCCTTGAGCGGGCATTGCTTTTTAACTCTTTTTGTGTGGTTGTATCTTCCAAAACAATCGGTATCCCAAGTTGCTCATTAAGTTCATAAGTATCATTTCTTGAGACATTGCTGGCATATAAATATTTCTTATTTTCAAGTTTGCTGAAAAACCTCATGACTGCTCCGGCGATATAATACAGGTTTTCGTTACAATCTGCACTTATATCATAGGCATAAAAAACAGGATTTGCTTCTTTCTTATAATCTATTAAATCCAATTCTGACAAATCTTCCTCCTTTATAGATTTATTTTTAATCCTATTATAACTGATTTGGCTTATTGGTAGAAATACACTATGTCCCGCATAATAGCCAGAATTATCGAAGAGTATTAAATTTAATTCTGGAACTAAGGCTACTGCTTTTAAAATTAATTCTTTTCGTATGGGTTTCGATATGTGCTTTTGAATTAAGGAGCATCGTATAATATTTTCTGTATCTGAATTGTGTGAGATGGTTCTTAATCTTTCTGTTGTGTTGTTCATTTTAGACTTTATCCAATTTGGATTGGGTAGTTCCTGAGCAATTACAGACAAGGAATACTTTCTGGTATTAAAATCGTAAAAAGTAGGAATGGATACGGGTGCATTTAAATTTCGTATTACTTGATAAGGAATAAAAGTGATGTCTACCATTTCCTCTTCTTTATCTGCTTTTAATAAGGTGATGTTTTTTTCCCAACGCTGTATGGTGCGAATATCTAAATCAAATTTTGAGGCAAGTTCAATCTGTGAGATATTATTTAGAGTTCTATAATCGATTAATAATTCTCCAATTGATGAATATTTCTTCATAAGATAAAGTTTCGGTTGGTGAAGTAAAATTAGTCATATTAATTTATATGACATCGCATGTCGTGAAACTTAATTGTTTTTTAAAATACTTTTGTAAAAAAAAGTGATTGAATTAAAGTTAGCTCTTATTGAGAAAATCGCCATGACGAATCCTAAAGAGAATTATTTAAAATTAAAAGTAATTAAGGATGTTAAGAGATTATTTGCTCAAATAGATTTTAATGCTGAGTTATTACCCACAGAAAGTGCTCATAAACTAAAGTTACTATTGATCTTTCTAAAAGGAACTCAATTAACAAATGAGGAATCAAAATTAGTTGAAGAATTGGTAGCTTAATATAGTTTCAACTTGATAAACCTAATAAATCATTGCCATTCTATTAATTTAGAGTGGTTTTTTTTTATTTAGAACATTGGATGTCGTGTTTTAAGCTATTGTTTCAAATTACATTTACAGTATAATTAATAATCTAAAAACTAACATAAAGATTTAGTTTTTAGCAAGCAACTGACAATTATCATAATATAGAACCTGCTAACCTTATATATTAGCACCCTAAAAAATTAAGGACATTGTATGTCATATTCTAAACTCTTTTAACAATTTACATTTGTATTCCATTAAGGACATTGAATGTCGTGTTCTACTCAAACGATGCGTATTAATTTAGCAGTATAATTAAAAACTTAAAACAATGAAAAAAGTATTATTAGTATTAGGAATGGTAGTATCAGTAATTTTAGTCTTGAGGGAAAGCAGAAGTAAAAGCAAGATTAAAGATAAAGATACAAGTGAAGTTACTAAGGAATATATTTAAAATAATTGTTAGTTTTGGTTTGAAGCCTCTTGCATTAATTTGTAAGGGGTTTTTTTGTTTGTGCCTTTTATGATAACTATCATAATTTAGAACAGATACCCCTTATATATTCGCATCCCATTAAGGACATTAGATGTCGTGTTCTAAACTATTGTTTCAAATTACATTTATAGTATAATTAATAATCTAAAAACCAACATGAAGATGTAGTTTTTAGCAAGCAACTGATCGTTATCATATTTTAAACAAAAGAGGAACAGTAGTTTTACAAAAAAATTTAAAAAAAATGGGACTAATTAAGTACGAAAAAGAAAGAGAAAAGGCACGTTTAGCTGAAAAAGCCAAAAGAATAAAAAAAGCACAATTTGAAGGAGAAAAAGCTTACAGTACACGACAAAACAAATAAAAGGATATAAAAACACTCCAAAAAGTCTATTTATCCCAAAATCTTATCGGATACTATTACTTAAAAGAAATGAACAGCTTAGCATGGACAAGTATCTCTGTCAAGAAAACAGTTGAAAATGCCATCATATTTAAACAATATTCTGTTGGAGAATCTTCTACTTTAAACTTTAAAATAATAACAACCGACACGTTAAAATCGATATTTTATGAAAATAATTAAAAATTTATTTGCGTTATGCATCCTCTTTTTATTTATGAGTGGATGTAATGAAACTCAAAAACAATCTGACAAAAAATCAAATTTCAAAACAGAATTTAAAGGTAAAATTGCAAAGACATATGAAGAATCTGTAGAAGCTTGGCCAGAAAAGAAAAGGCCCCCTAAAGGTGCTCCTAATTTGATTGTCTTTCTTTTAGATGATGTTGGATTTGCACAAGTTGGTAGTTTCGGTGGGCTTATCGAAACACCAAATATTGACAAGTTAGCTGATGAAGGATTGCGTTATAATAATTTTCATACTACAGCTTTATGTTCTCCATCTAGAGCAACTTTAATGGCAGGTAGAAACCCTCATATGATTGGATTAGGAAGTCACGCGCTGACTGCTATGGGATTCCCTGGATATAATGCAATTGTTCCATCATCTGCTAAGTCTGTTGCTAATTATTTAGAAGAAGAGGGTTATGTTAATTATGCATTGGGAAAATGGGATCATACCCCATTATATGAAGTTTCTCAGGTAGGTCCATTTGACCGTTGGCCTAGTGACGAAGGATTTGCTCATTCCTATACTTTTATGGCAGCTGACGTACACCAATTTATACCAGTAATGTGGAATGACCATCATCCAGAACCTTATAGGAAAACCGAACATCTAGATAAGGATTTAGCAGATCGAGCCATAGACTGGATTACAGGACACAAATCATTAGACAAAGAACTACCATTTATGATGCTCTGGGCTTCAGGATCTATGCATTCACCACATCACGCTCCAGACGATTATATTGCCAAATACAAAGGAAAATTTGATATGGGCTGGGACAAAGCAAGAGAAATGATCTTAGCAAACCAGTTGGAAATGGGCATAGCACCCGCAAATACGAAATTATCTGATAGAATCGATGAGCTACCCGCTTGGGATTCTTTAAATGCTCAAGAGAAAAAGTTGTATGCAAAACAAATGGAAGTATTTGCCGCTCAAATGAGCCATGTAGACTATCAAATTGGTCGGGTAATTGAAACACTAAAAAGAATTGGAGAATACGACAATACGTTAATAATGGTTACTGCAGATAATGGAGCCAGCGGTGAAGGTGGCTTAGCAGGAACTTTTAATGAAACTTATGTGTTAAATGGAATGCAAACCCCTTTTGATGCCAATATGCGAAACTATGATAATTGGGGACAGGCGGATAGTTACCCTCATTACCATGCAGGTTGGGCAATGGCGGGAAATACTCCATTTCAATATTTTAAACAATCTGAACACAGAGGAGGACAACAAGATGCACTTGTTATTTCTTGGCCAAATGGAATAAAGGCAAAAGGTGAAATTAGAAGTCAATACCATCATATAAGTGACATTGCACCAACGATTATGGAGGCAGTAGGAATTGAAAGACCTGATGAATATCACGGAATAAAACAACAACCATTTACTGGAATTTCTATGAATTATTCTTTTGATAATGCATCTGCTCCAAATGCCAAAAAAAGGCAGTATTATGAAATGTTTGGTAACAGAGCTATCTGGGAAGATGGTTGGAAAGCAGTAACATTACACGCTAACAGAATGCCTTGGGATGTGAATTTAGTAGCTGATTTTGATGATGATATCTGGGAATTATACCATGTTGCTGAAGATTTTTCTGAAAGTACCGATTTAGCAAAACAATATCCTGAAAAACTAGAAGAACTGAAAAAAGTTTTCGAAGAAGAGGCATGGGCCAATCAAGTCTATCCAATGTACGATGATATGTTAGCTAGATTGAATGCAGTAAATTATGTAATTTTTGGTGACAAAAAGGAATTTACCTATTATTCACCAGGTGCTGTTCGTATTGCCGAAAAAGCATCAATACCAGTAAAAGGAAGGTCTCATAAGTTTGAAACTACAATAGATTTAAAAGGAGATGAAGAAGGAGTTATTGTTTCTTGTGGTGGAATGACAGGTGGATATTCCATGTATATTAAGGATCATAAACTTCATTTTGATTATAATTTCTTAGATGGAGTTCACTATCATTTAACTTCTCCAATACTACCAAAAGGGAAAACAGATTTGAAATTTAATTTTACCTTGGATAAATCAAAAATTGATGGTACTCTAAAACCATGGTCGGGTACAGGTGAATTATATGTAAACGGAGAAAAAGTGGATGAAGATTATTTTGAATTTATGCATATATCAACCTACTCGTTAGCCGAAACATTTGATGTAGGAATGGATTCTGGAACACAAGTTGACCCTAGCTATGCAGGCAGTCCATTTCCATTTACCGGTGTTATTGATAAAGTAGTAGCAACCTTAACAGATTAAATACTGTTTACAGCAACACCTATCGATATCGAATGCTATTAGCCGAAAACGTGCATAAAACTAATGCTATAAAACCTTACCCAACATTAAAAAACAACTAATACTTTAATTTAATAATGTTTTTTTATTTAGGACATTAGCGGTCGTGTTCTAAACGATTGTATCCATTTACATTTACAGTACAATTAATAATAAAAATTAGGTGTAATATATTACACCTAATTTTATTATTTAAAAATCACTATGTTTAAAAATAATGATGATGGTCATCAAATATTCTATGCTATTTTTTTTAATTATTAACTACTTTTACCAATTAATTCATTAATTGATTAAAGTGCCTCATAAGCATTCAATTATAATACCACATTAACATCATACAACTTCCACAAATAGAACCCAATCGTTTGGCTGTTAAACTAACAACGATTGGCGAGCGCAGTGTTAGAAGTGAACATCCTTGGATATTTGCCGATAGCATCGAAAAAATTAACAAGGAGGGAGCTTCAGGAGATGTAGCGATTATATTTAGTCGCACTAAAAACAAAGTAATTGGAGTGGGTTTATACGATCCTGATTCTCCAATACGTATAAAAATGCTTTATCACAATGGGGCTGTAAAATTAGAAACCGAATTTTTCGCTAAGCAAATAAATAAAGCTTTTGAGTTGCGAATTCCGTTATTGGCGACTAATACCACTAGTTACCGACTTCTATTTGGAGAAAATGACGGCTTTCCGGGACTAATTGCAGACGTTTATAACCAAGTTTTGGTTGTTAAATTATATACGGCCATCTGGTTTCCCTATTTAGAAATTATTTTAAAGCAATTAATAGAAGTTAGCCAAGTAAAAACGGTAGTTCTGCGATTGAGTAGGTCGCTTCAGCAAATGAATAATACCTATGGAATTTTTGAAGGACAAGTAATTTTTGGAACCTTAAACAATGAAGTCATTCCCTTTATTGAACATGGAGTTAACTTTTCAGCAAATGTTATAAAAGGGCACAAAACAGGTTATTTTTTAGACCATCGGGATAATCGAAAAAGGGTAGGAGTGCTTTCAAAAAATAAAACGGTCTTGGATGTATTTTCGTATGCTGGAGGCTTTTCGGTGCATGCACTGGCCAATCAAGCAAAAGCGGTAACAAGTGTAGATATTAGTAAACAGGCCTTAGCTTTAGCCATTGAAAATGGAAAATTAAACTCTTTTAAAGGCACTCATAACACCTTAGCGGGTGATGCTTTTGAAATTCTGCGAGAATTAATTTCTAAAAAACAAACTTTTGATCTTGTCGTAATAGATCCTCCTTCTTTTGCAAAAAGTAAAGGTGAAATAGCGATTGCAAAAAAGAAATATAGACAATTGGCAGAATTGGGAGTTCAACTCACTGCAATGGAAGGGATGTTAGTCCTAGCCTCTTGTTCCTCAAGAATTGTAGCCGATAGTTTTTTTCAAATAAATAAAGAAGTGTTAGATCATCAATTGCGTCCTTATGTACTTCAAAATAAAACCCAACACGATGTGGATCATCCAATAAGTTTTAAAGAAGGTGCCTATTTAAAAACAGGTTTTTACCGTTTTTTATAAAACATTAATCAGCTCAATTAATTTTTTTATTTATTCTAGATAAATAGATGATAATAAAAATGGAACAACTAGAACACACAAAAAATCCAATAAATAAAGGAAGTACGGTATCTGAAATATACCTGCCAATAAAAACACTAATGGATACTGCCATTAGGGTAGAAATTAAGCCTGTTATTGCAGAAGCTATTCCAGCAATATGTCCAACGGGTTGCATAGCCATCGCTCTTAAGTTACCGAATAAGAAACCAATGGTAAAAAACTGAGCTGCAAAAAACAATAATAACACTTCAATCGATGGATTTTTTGTTTGAGAAAAAAGCAGGACATAGGTCAAAGAAACCAACATATAACCAAGCATCGAAAAATCAATGATTTTCTTCATTCCTAATTTCATTACAAGTATTCCGTTTAAAAATATAGCCAAGCCCATTGAAATGGCAAGACCTGCAAAGATGTATGGAAATTCTTCTTTTAAAAAATACTGATCTTGAAATACTTGTTGCGAACTACTTAAATACACCATAAATGAGCCCATTACAAATCCAGAGATTATGGTATATCCAATAGTATTTGGGTATTTAATTAATTCCTTAAAACCGTCTATAAATAGATTTTTAGTGAATTTGATGCGTTTCTCCACTAAGAGTGTTTCGTCTTGTCGTTTCCAAAACCACAAGGCAATAATGCAACAAAAACCAATTTGAGTGTAAAAAATTGCTTGCCAGTTAAAATGGTCCAATACATATTTACCCATAGCTGGGGCTATAATAGGCACCAATAAAAAAATGACTGCAACAAAGGACATTACTTTTGCCATTCGGTCACCACTGTAACTATCTCGTATAATAGCAATGCTAATGGTTCGGGGTGCAGATAGACCAATGCCTTGTAGTATTCTTCCAAAAATCATTAGCTCCAAACTTTCAGCAAGTACACAAACAATGCTAGCGATAAAGAATACTCCAAAACCTACAAATACCATCGGTTTTCGACCTAAACTATCTGATATTGGACCAAATAGTAATGGACCAAAACCCAAACCTATAAAAATCATGGTAATCAGTAATTGATTTTCGGTAGCATTATTAGTGTGAATTGAAATTCCAATAATATCCAATGCTGGTAACAAGGCATCAATAGCAAATGCTACCACTGACATTAATGAAGCCATCATCGCTACAAACTCAATTTGTGAGCTATTTTGTTTTTGCATTTTGCAAAACTAAGGTATTTAATTGTGTTATCTTAATATTAGTGGCTATCGAACCTAAAGTATATATATTTAAACCGATGACCTATAACTAGCCTTAGAAAACACTTTTTTATGTTTAATGTAATTGTAATTAAAGATTATTTCTTTATAATTATTTTATAGCCTTGTATTATGATTTTTTTTTATAAAGGGTTGACCATATTTTCTAAAACGTTCCAAACGGTATTAGCAATTATTTTATGGCCTTCAACGGTTGGATGTATACCATCACGTTGGTTTAATTCAGCGATACCTCCAACATTTTCTAAAATAAAAGGAATAAACTTTAAATTATTTTCTCTCGCTACATCAGAAAAAACACTTCTGAATTCAGAAGTATAAACCTTACCCATATTAGGGGGCAACTCCATTCCAGCTAGTATAATTGTTGTGGTTGGATTTTTATCTTGTACCTCATCAATAATTACCTGAAGATTAGCGCGAGTTTCAGTTAATGGAATTCCGCGTAATCCATCATTTGCGCCCAGTTCTAAAAGGAAAATATCAATGTCTTTGTTGAGCACCCATTTAATCCTGTTTTTACCTCCTGCCGTTGTTTCACCGCTTAAGCCAGAATTGATGACCACATAATCTAATTCCAGCGAGTCCAGTTTATTTTGAAGTAAACTTGGAAAGGCATCATCACTGTCCTCCAAACCATAGCCTGCTGTTATACTATCTCCAAAGCAAAGTATGGTTTTTTTTGAACTTGTTTCTGCAACTTCATTTTCTATAGGGGTCACCGTGACCGATTCATTATTAATTTTAATAGGATTTGAATTGCCACAAGACATCAAAACTAAAGCGACCATAAAATAACAAAACTTTAAGAATTTAGATACTATTTGAGTGGGTAGATTTAAAAACGTTTGTATATTTTTATCCTTGTTCATATTCGTAAAATAAATTTAAATTTATATGCCAAAGATATTAAAGATTAATGGGCTAGAAAAAACATATACTAGCGGCTCTAAAGAATTAACAGTACTAAAAAATGTGTCTTTTGATGTTGAAAAGGGACAGACTTTTTCTATTGTTGGTCCTTCTGGAAGTGGAAAGACAACCTTATTGGGTTTATGTGCTGGTTTAGATAAACCAAATTCGGGTACCGTTGAATTGTGTGGTTTTAATTTAAATACGTTAAATGAAGATGAGTGTGCACAATTGCGAAATAGAGAAGTTGGTTTTATTTTTCAAAACTTTCAATTATTGCCAACATTAACAGCACTTGAAAACGTTAGTGTTCCTCTAGAACTGCAAGGAGCAAAAGATGCAACATTAAGTGCTAGAGCATTATTAAAAAAAGTAGGACTAATGGATCGCATGGATCATTATCCATCACAGTTATCAGGCGGAGAACAACAACGGGTTGCTTTAGCAAGAGCTTTTTCCAATAAACCTTCTATATTATTCGCTGATGAACCTACTGGTAACTTAGATGAGGAAACCGGAGAAAAAGTAATTCAATTGCTCTTTGAACTTAATAAAGATGCCGGTACAACCTTGGTAATTATTTCTCACGATTTAGAATTAGCCAATCGAACGCAACAAATATTAAAACTTAAAGGTGGAAAAATAATAACTAACGAACCCACTACTTCATTTTGAGCAACTCTAAATTTAAATCAAAAAACAACATCGCCTGGCTTTTTAAAATGGCTTGGCGTGATGCAAAAGCAAGTAGAGTACGTTTACTTCTTTTTATGGCTTCCATTATTTTGGGGATCGCTGCGGTCGTTTCTATTCAGTTGTTTGGAACCAATCTGGAGGACAATATACAAATACAGTCTAAAAATTTAATGGGTGCTGATTTTATTATCGACAGTCAACAAATACCAAGCAAAAGAGCACAGTCCATTATCGATTCTTTAAAACCAGATGCTTCAGAGGTTAATTTTGTTTCCATGATTGCCTTTCCAAAGAATGGAGGTACTAAATTGGTTCGTGTTAGGGGTTTAGAAGGCGGTTTTCCATTTTATGGCAGCATTGACACACAACCTATTTCTGCAGCAAATAATTTTCAAAAATTAGGTGGAGCTTTAGTAGATGCAACTCTTATGTTACAGTTTGATATTAAACCTGGTGATTCTATTAAAATAGGGGAATTAACTTTAGCGATTATTGGGTCTTTAAAAGCCATTCCAGGTAGTTCATCAATTTCTTCTACCGTAGCACCACCAATTATTATTCCCAATCGTTTTATTGCCCAGACGGAACTTTTACAATTCGGGAGTCGCAAAGAATATAAGTTTTTTTATAAATCTCCAACTATAGATTTAACAATCTTAGAAAAAAAGCTAACTGCTGCATTAGCGATTGAAAATGCTGGTCTCGATACGCATTTAAGCACCAGTAAACGGTTAGGAAAAGGCTATGCTAATGTGAGTAAGTTTCTAAATCTTGCAGCTTTTATAGCCTTGTTATTGGGTTGTATTGGTATTGCTAGTTCTGTAAACATATACATCAAGGAAAAACTAAAAGCAGTAGCCGTATTAAAATGTATGGGTGCAAGCAGAAAACAAAGCTTTTTAATTTTTCTTATACAAATCTCGGCCATAGGTATTATTGGAGGGTTTTTGGGTAGCCTTATCGGGATAGTTCTACAGGAACTTTTTCCTTACCTATTAAAAGAATTCTTACCCTTTGATATGCAAGTGAGTATCGCCTTTAAGCCATTGCTTATGGGAGTTTTACTTGGTTTTTTTATGTCGGTATTATTTGCATTATTACCACTTATACGTACCTGGTATGTTTCGCCTTTGGAGGTACTGCGCATCGGTGGTACTCCTCAAATAAAACCAATTAAAACACGTTTAATTATTTTTAGTTTGATCCTCGTTTTTTTATATTTATTTTCTTTTTGGTTACTCCGAAATGCTTTTTACGCACTAACATTTGTCATGGGTATTTTAGTGACTTTTGCAATTTTAGCTGGTATAGCAAAAGCATCCATGAAAGCTGTTAAATCTTATTTTCCTAAACGAGCAGACGTTACGGTAAGACAAAGTTTATTAAATTTATTTCGACCAAACAATCAAACCTTAGTATTGTTAGTTTCAATAGGATTGGGTACTTTTTTAATAAGTACCTTATACTTTACCAAGGACATTTTATTATCCAAAACCGAGGCTGATCAATCTTCCGAAAATATAAATCTGATCACCCTAGACATACAAACAGATCAGCTAGATGGAATTGTAAAAATATTTGATGATAATGATCTAACTATTACTGATAATATTCCCTTGGTAACTATGCGAATGCACAGTATTAAAGGGAAATTAGTGAATACTTTACGCAGCGATAGTACTAGCAAAGTAAGAACTTGGCTTTTAAATCATGAATTTAGAGCTACTTACCGTGATTCACTTATTGAATCGGAAGAAGTGATTGAAGGGGAGTGGACTTCTTTAAATAGCGGAGAAAATCCAATTGAAATTTCAATTTCTGACAACCTTGCTGCAGATGCCAAAGTAACTGTTGGAGATCCTATTGTTTTTAATGTACAAGGAGTGCTTGTAGAAACGATAATTGGTAGTATTCGGAAAGTTGATTGGGGACGTGTACAACTCAATTTCACTGTTTTATTTCCAAAGGGTGTATTAGAAAATGCACCACAGTTTAATGTATTAACTACCTATGTAGCTGATGAATCAAGTTCTGCAGCACTGCAACGAGATTTGGTAGCAAATTTTCCAAACGTTTCGATTATAGATCTTAGGCAGGTTTTTAGTATGGTAACGGATATATTAGATAAGGTTTCTTGGATTATCAATTTTATGGCTTTCTTTAGTATTCTTACCGGAATTATTGTTTTGATTGGCTCGGTTCGAAATAGTAAATACCAGCGCATTAAGGAAAGTGTATTGCTGAGAACTTTGGGTGCTAAAAATGTTCAAATATTAAAAATAGCTGCATTAGAATATTTGTTTTTAGGAATTTTAGGTAGTTTAGTTGGAATACTATTGGCATTAATAAGTAGTTTATTATTAGCCATATTTGTTTTTAAAGAACCCTTTGTACCTTCCATAATTCCGTTTTTAGTTTTTTTACCTGGAATTTCACTATTGGTTTTGGGAATAGGCTTAAGCAATATTAGAAGTGTTTTAAAAAGTTCACCATTAGAAGTATTGCGAAGAGAAGCATAATGAGTCTAGATGCGATGGTAGTTGATAAAGAAATAAAATTATTAGATAATTAATAGGTAAATATCATGCAATTTAAGATTAACGATAGGTTTACTAAAGAATTACCAGCAGATCCAGTTCTTGCTAACACAAGAAGGCAAGTGGAAATGGCTTGCTTTTCGTATGTGACTCCCAAAAAAACGAGAAAACCAAAAATACTGCATGTTTCACCTGAAATGCTATCTGAATTGGGTTTGTCTGAAGAAGATGTAACTGATGAAGGATTCTTAAATGTATTTACTGGCAATAGTATTTTACCAAATACCAGACCTTATGCGATGTGCTATGGTGGACATCAATTTGGTAATTGGGCAGGGCAATTAGGAGACGGTCGTGCAATTAATTTAGCAGAAGTTAAACATAAAAATAAACATTGGACACTACAATTAAAAGGGGCAGGGGAAACACCCTATTCTCGTACTGCTGATGGCTTGGCAGTATTGCGATCTTCTATTCGAGAGTATTTGTGTAGCGAAGCAATGTACCATTTAGGAGTTCCTACAACTAGAGCCTTGTCTTTGGCATTGACTGGCGACGAAGTAATGAGGGACATGTTTTACGATGGCAATGCAGCCTATGAAAAAGGAGCTGTTGTTTGCAGAGTGGCACCAAGTTTTTTACGATTTGGTAATTATCAACTATTAGCTGCAAGACAAGATGGAGAAACATTAAGAAAACTGGTAAATTATACGATTAAACACCATTTTTCAGAATTGGGAACACCTTCTAAAGAAACGTATTTACAATTTTTTGAAGCAGTTTTAATCAGTACTTCAGAAATGATTGTTCATTGGCAACGGGTCGGTTTTGTTCATGGAGTGATGAACACTGATAATTTATCCATTCTTGGATTAACGATAGATTATGGTCCTTATGGTTGGTTAGAAGGGTATGACCATCATTGGACCCCAAATACTACAGACAGTCAATTTAAACGGTATACGTATGGGTCACAAATGGAAATTGGCCATTGGAATTTGTACCAATTGGCAAATGCTTTGTACCCATTAATTGGAGAAACAGAGGACTTAGAACGTATTTTACATAGCTATCACAAAAAAGTACAAGGACAGTATTTATCGATGATGCGAAGTAAATTAGGTTTGTTTACTGAAGAAAAAAATGATACGGTGTTAATCGGGAATTTAGAAGATATTTTACAATTAACAGAAACAGATATGACGATTTTCTTTAGAAATTTAAGTGATTTTACCACAGAAAGTCCTTTAGCGGGTTTGACTATGGTTAAGGATGCTTTTTATGTACCTAATGAAGTTTCCGATTCGATACAAAAAAAATGGAATTCATGGTTTTTGAACTATGCAACACGTTTAGAAAAAGAAAATCATACTTTTAAAGAACGTAAAGAGCAAATGAACCAAGTAAATCCTAAATATGTGCTTCGTAATTATATGGCACAATTGGCGATCGATGCTGCTAATAAAGGTGATTACAAATTAATTGACGACTTATTTAAATTGCTTAGAAATCCCTATGACGAACAAGTAGAGAATGAAAAATGGTTTGTAAAACGACCAGATTGGGCCAGGCATAAAGCAGGATGTTCGATGTTGTCATGCAGTTCTTGATGCTATTCTTATGTTAATATTTTTTTTATAAAGTGTTGAGTGTTAAAACTCTTTTTATTTAAAAGTATGGCGTTGCTCATCTGTAGAAGATGCATTTAGTAATTGGTTGAAGGTTCTTATGGTATTAAAATCCTTGGTAATTGCATCAGATACTCCAATTCCAGGAATACCCGTTTCTAAAATAGCTTTAACGTCTTTTATGATGATGCCTCCAAAGCCAATAATTGGAGTATTGGTTTTTAAAGCCTCTGCAATTGCAGTATATCCATTTAAACCTAAAGCGGGACTTAATTGGGTTTTACTTGTGTTAACTCTAAAAGGTCCCAAGCCAATATAGTCAACAATTTCACTTATTAATATTTCACAATCTTGCAAGGTATTTGCAGTTACACCAATAATTTGCCAAGTGTACAAATGCCTTCTAGCTGTTATTAGACTGGTGTCCATCTTCTCAAAATGAACTCCATCTGCCTTGACTGCCCTCGCAATTTTATAGTAATTGTTGATAATTAACCTGGTTTGGAAGTAAGATGTAATTTCTCTAGCTTCTTTAGCTAGCTTCAATATATTTTTTTCTGAAATATTTATTAAACGCAGTTGAACTAATTCTGCACCAGAAGCACATGCTTTCTGGATATTTTCTAGATGCGCTATCGGAGTGCTTCCTTGCGATACATAATGGAGTTTAGGTATAGTCATGTTTATGTTTTTTAAAAAATATGAATTAATAAAACTAAAAAAATATGTTGGAATTATTAATCACGGCAAAAATGATAAATAAAAAAGAGTAAACACGTTATAATAAGAATATTCCAAATGAAAACAGATAGAACTCAACGTACATTTTTAAAATTGATTTATTGGTACTATATTTGTAATCTAATAAGTATTAATAAATTAAATTACATTACAATGAGTAAAGGAACAGTAAAGTTTTTCAATGATACCAAAGGATTTGGTTTCATCACAGAAGAAGGAGTAGAAAAAGATCATTTTGTACACATTTCTGGACTAGTCGATGAGATTAGAGAAGGTGACCAAGTTGAATTCGACTTAAAAGAAGGAAACAAAGGATTAAATGCAGTAAACGTTAAAGTTATCTAATATACATCCATATATTTTCAAAAAAACCCCGTCAATTTTGATGGGGTTTTTTATTATAAACTAATATGGTTTCCAAAACGAAAAATTTATATTTAAAGTTTCTATAAATCACTAAAAAAAGCAATTGATTTTAGAGGTAAAAGCATTAAAAGATTAGATCAAAAATGAGTAAAAACAAGCCTAATTTAGAGGTAGCAACATGTATCAAAGTATTAATAAAAAACTATTCTCTTATCTTTAAAGCAAGAATAAACCATGAGTTTTACACTATTATCCTCTCCTTTGCAAGGTTTTACCGATTTTCGTTTTAGAAATGCACAAAATAAATATTTTGGAGGCATAGATACTTTTTATGCACCTTACATTCGTCTAAATGGCAAACTAAAGATAAAATCCTCCAACGAACGTGATTTACTACCAAATAACAATGCTACCTTAGAACTGATACCACAAGTAATTACAAATGATGCTGATGAATTTTTATTTGTTACTAAATACATACAAAAATTAGGTTATAAAGAACTTAATTGGAATTTAGGCTGTCCATATCCAATGGTTACGAATCGTGGAATGGGTTCCGGCTTAATTTGTGATCCAAATAAAATAGACGATATCTTAAAACGCGTTCACAATGAAACGGATGTTTTGGTTTCTATGAAAATGCGAATGGGTTATGAAAATAGTGAAGAAATTCTTCACACTTTTCCTGTTTTAGATAAATATCCACTAAAAAACGTTGCGATACATGCTCGTATTGGAAAACAATTATACAAGGGTGAGGTAGATTTGGAGGCATTTCAAAAATGTATAAACCTAGCAAAACACAAATTATATTATAATGGAGATATTACTACCGTGGAACAATTTAAAAAAATGAAAGACCGGTTCCCAAGTATTGATCACTTTATGATTGGTCGGGGTTTAATTGCTGATCCATTTTTACCGAGTATGATAAAAAATGATGCAACCGACTACCCTAAAAACCGTTGGGAGTTATTTGAAGCTTTTCATGACGAAATATACCAACAATACGATGCTGCTTTATCTGGTCCAACCCCTATAAAAATGAAAATGTTAGGTTTTTGGAATTATTTTTCACAGTCTTTTTCTAATCCTCATAAAACTTATAAAAAGATTAAAAAAGCAAGCAATCCCTTTAAATATAAACAAGCTGTAAAAGAAATTTTAATGAGTGAAAAATAAAATGGGATAAGGGCTTTTAAATACAAATGAATTTTGCCAATTAAGCACTAAATAAAACATTATATTTGAGTAAATTAAGAAATATAAAAAGGCTTAAAAACAACAGGTGCTTAAAACAGTTAATATTATTATTTATTTAAGTCAACAATAATGAAACATACCTATATTATTGAAGGGATGACTTGCAATAATTGTAAAGCTTCTGTAGAAAAACATATCAACGCTTTAGAAAACGTAAGCCATGTTTCTGTTCGCCTTGAAAATGGAGAAACAGAAGTAACAATGGATAAGCATATTAGTACTGAATTACTAAAAAAGGCAATACCAAAAAAATTTACGTTATCAAAAAAGAAAGAAAAAAACATCTTTTCATCCAATATAACTATTGATGAAGATAAAACTAAATTACAACAGTTAAAGCCACTACTGCTTATCATTTTTTATATCACAACGGCAAGCCTACTTCTTCAAAATAAAGATTGGTCTTTGAACGAATTTATGCTTGATTTTATGGGCTTATTCTACATTGTGTTTAGCTTCTTTAAAATGTTAGATTTAAAAGGTTTTCCGGAGTCCTTTAAAATGTACGACCCTTTGGCAAAGCGCATTCCACTTTATGGATGGTTGTACCCTTTTATTGAAACCGTTTTAGGTTTAATGTTTTTAATGCGATTTGAAGTTGATATCGCTTTAGTGATAACACTTATTGTGTTAGGAACTACCACGATTGGAGTACTCAAAACACTTTTAGATAAAAAACACATTCGATGCGCATGTTTAGGAACCGCTTTAAAATTACCGATGACAGAAGCAACATTAATTGAAAACACGATCATGATGGCAATGGCAATACTAATGTTGTTTAACATATCATGAGATGGATATTTAGTTTATTTTTTTATTTAAACAATAATATAACATGAAAAAGCGACTAAGTTTTTTATTTTATTTTTTTAGTGCCTTACTATTTAGTCAGGACTATGTGCCATTATTGGATGACTATAATGAATGGCAAGTCACAAATTGTTATTTTGGATGTTTAACCGATGTTTATTATACGGATGGTGATACCATTGCTGATGGTCATAACTATAAAATATTAGACGGCTATCATTTTATTTCGAGAACCATTTTGTTAAGAGAAGAAATTTTAGAAAAAAAGGTGTTTCTAAATTTTATACAAGCAACTGGAAATACTGAATATTTATTATATGATTTTTCTTTAAATATTGATGATTCTATTGACATGAAAAATCCAATTTCTCCATTTCTTGAAAATGCAGGTTATTATAATTTAGATTCGATTATACCTAGACCTTTAGTTAATGGCAATGACTATCGTCATTTTTATTTTTCTCCCTCAGAATCTAATATTATCAGTACAACAAATGCGATTTGGATTGAAGGTGCAGGATCATTATCACTAATTACAGCTCCAAGTGGTGAGCCTGATATAAATGGGGCAGGACATTTAAGTTGTTTTTATAAAAATGGAGATTATTTTTATACTAACTTGGATTCTATAGATTCCTGTGAGCCTACTATTATTTTAAATATTAATGAAAGTAATTATCCGCTTTCTGATGTAATAGTCAGTTCTAATAACATTCTAAATAGTTGTCATTTAATTAATTTAGAAAATATAAAGCTCATTGATATTTACAATATAAATGGAAAAAAAGTAGCCAGTTATCATAATTACGGAAATAAAGAACTTAAATTTGATACAACATCCTATCAAGCTGGAATCTATTTTATAATTATTTACACAAATCAATTTAAGAAGAAGACAATTAAAATCATAATTGAATAGTTATTGCAACCATTCAATAAATTATAAAATTTTATAATTAATAGCCATAAAACATAAGATTATTAAATAGTCATTGTTTTAGAATGTTCCATAAAATAGGATTTAAAGCGTTTTAGTATTGGATGCATTTTTTCTGAGTAGATCACAAATTGGCATTTGTTGATACTTTGAGTAATAGACATAATAGCTGCGTATGAAGATTTTTGAATTAAAAATTCGGCATCGTCGATACTAAATATCTTTAATTGAGAAGTACTTACACCATTTAATAACATTAACTTATTCATCGTTTTTGGTGTGGAAATAAGAATGTCGATACCCTCAAATATTTCTGATTTTTGCATGTCAATATGGAGTTGTTCATAACTCGCATAAACTCGTAAAGAATTGTATTTAGTGTGCTTTGTAAAAGCATCATATAATTCCAATGCTTTTTCTCTATTTTCTACAAGAACAATAGCTCTTGGTGCATTTCCAATTGCCTGACATTTTAATTTTTGTAAGGTAGTTAGTATGAGTGTAGTTGTTTTTCCACAGTCTTTTGGGGCCGTACAAAATAAGTTTGTACCACTTTTAATAATAGGAATACATTTACTCTGAAAAGGAGTGGGTGTTATTATTTCTAGATCATCTAGCTTCTCACGTATGTCGGAATGTAATTTTTTAAAAGGCATAAAAATTAAAGCGCTAAAAGTTTAGAATAAAAATCATTATTATTCAAGCAAATATACTATTAAATAGATGGAATTATTTTTTCTATAAAACCTTTACAAGTAGCAAAATTAATTAAAGGTTTAAAATCTTAGATGCATTTTGCCTACTAGAAAATTTATGTATGTAATTTTTTAAACTGCTTTTTTAAATAGAAAGTTTGTACTTTTACATTTAAACAAAATATATACCTACCAATTAAATAAAAATGACGACTAGCAGACTTGAAGCATTTACGGATGGTGTATTAGCGATCATTATTACCATAATGGTTTTTCAACTTAAAGCACCTGAAGAAACAAACTTAGAAGCATTATATCCAAAAGCAGGTGTATTTATAAGTTACTTAATTAGCTTTATATATGTTGGGATTTATTGGAACAATCATCATTTTTTATTTCAATTTATAGAAAAGGTGACCGGTAAAATTTTATGGGCAAATTTACACTTTCTTTTTTGGCTATCGCTAATTCCTTTCACCACTTCTTGGGTAGGCGAAAATCATTTAGATGATTCTCCACTTGCACTTTATGGATTTACACTTTTAATGTGTGGAATATCCTTTGTTATCTTACAAATGGTAATAATTAGGGAGCACGATAAATATTTTGAATCAAAAATAATTATAAATTTAAAAAATTACCAAAGAATATCACTGTCAATTTATAGTATAGGAATTCTATTGTCATTTTATGTTCCTGTGCTTGCAGTTGTTTTTTATGTAACTCCAGCTATTTTAAAAATATATTCTCAAGTATACCATCAAAAAAAACATAAATAAACCATGAAATTCTTAAAATTAATCCTAGTTACTTGTATCATAACAAGCTTATTTAGTTGTTCTGGTCCTTTAACAGAGAGTAATAACAACAAACTTTAGAATATCAGTTAGGCAGTCCTTTTCAAATACAATTAGAAGGTGAACTATGGGACGTATTCTTGGAGATTAATTGTGAATATTTAAAAAACATAAAAATACGCTCTACATTAAGCGTGTTTTAGACTAAATTGATTTCCTTG
>MDSX01051096.1_pt1 | contig 75042 bp, 63 predicted proteins | sample 811141 | NCBI WGS metagenome assembly MDSX01 (sample SAMN05326642, study PRJNA326480) | marine metagenome | isolation source: seawater | place: Atlantic Ocean: South East | collected 2010 | reverse complement strand
TCAGAACCAGCTCATTAATTTGACACCCTTTAGTAAAGCCATGAGCATTCTTAACTAAGGATGGGCCACTTACTTAAGCAGCGGCCATGTAGCCGTTATCGGCATTTATGGTTTTTCCAATTTTTTTACGAGATATTGGGACTCGACATGCCATTTAGAAAAATGCATATTCCGTCGAAACCGATCGCCCCCATTTTCAAATAGCAAAAAAAATAAGGCTCCGAACGCCAACCCAGAGCCTTATTACTTTTTTACTTGCCAGCCTCTTCAATTTGAATTCACTACTGAATTCTGCCAAAAGAGGCTCTCCAATATAAATGTAGAAAAAAATTGAAGGCAAGGAAGAATATGTAAAAATTAAAAAAATTTATATTATTTGATAATTTGCCCCTGTTTGACTTCTTTGCTTTCGTATAGTAAACTCTACCTTAACCATTGGAGTATGTATGAATAAATTAGATAGAAGGCAATTCTTGGGATCTATTGCTAGGCCAGCTGCAGCTGCATCAATAGTTTTAGCAAAGCCGGCGCTAATGGCAAAAGCGCTTAAATCTGTTGAGGGAATATCAGGTGACCCAAAATCTATTGCAAGAAATGAAAGTTATTGGCGAGAAATTCAACAGGGGTATACCGCTGATCGTGGCCTGATCAATTTAAACAATGGAGGTGTAAGTCCTTCTCCCGTTGTGGTTCAAAATGCTCTAAAAAGATATCTAGATTTTTCTAATACCAGTCCGGCGTACTCGATGTGGAGAATTCTGGAGCCGCAAAAAGAAACTGTCAGAAAAAGAATGGCTAGATTTTTCGCCTGCGATACTGAAGAAATTGCATTGACAAGAAACGCTTCGGAAAGCCTGCAGATTTGTCAAAATGGGTTTGATCTTAACCCTGGAGATGAAGTTCTAACTACCACACAAGATTACGGAAGAATGATAAATACATTTAAACAGCGTGAGTGTCGCGATGGCATTGTGATGAAGCAATTTAAAATTCCTATACCAGCAGAAAATGATAATGAAATTGTAAGGCTATTTGAAAAAAATATTACTCCTAAAACAAAGATGATTCTTATGTGTCATATGATCAATATCACTGGACAAATACTTCCAGTGAAAAAAGTTGTTAGAATGGCGCGAAAATATAATATTCCAGTAATCGTAGATGGCGCTCACACATTTGCTCATTTTGACTTCACTGTAAAAGATTTGGACTGCGACTATTATGCCACAAGTCTTCATAAATGGCTTTCTGCTCCATTTGGTACAGGTATGCTTTATGTTCGAAAAGATAAAATAGCAGATCTTTGGCCATTGCAAGCTCCAGGCGAATGCGCAACTGATGATATCAGAAAATTTGAAGAAATTGGAACCCACCCATGTCCCAATAAAATAGCTATTGGCGATGCTCTTACTTTTCATCAAGGAATTGGAAGTAAAAATAAAGAACAACGACTTATTTATCTAAGAGACCGCTGGGCGAAAAGACTAATAAAAAATGATCGAATTAGGCTTCATACTAGCCTAAAGCCTGGTAAAGGTTGTGCTATAGCAACTGTTGAAATAAAAGGCTTGGACACATCTGCTGTAGCAAAAGAGCTTTGGAGTAAATACAAAATATTTGTTGTTGCTATTAATCATCCAGAATTTACTGGCTGCAGAGTGACTCCTCATGTTTATACAACTATTGAAGAGATTGATAGATTTACTGATGCAATGGAAAGTATTATCAGAAATGGCATAGATTCATGACCGATATCTATTGTTTAGATATATAGTTATCGCATAATTAATGAAAAAAGCTGTAATACTATTATCTGGTGGTCTTGATTCCACCACATGTCTAGCTATTGCTAAATCTAATAACTATAGTTTACATGCACTGTCCTTTAGATATGGACAGCGTCATGAATTTGAAATTAGTGCAGCAAAAGAATGCGCTAGATCATTTCAGGTTGAAGATCATGTCATTATGGATATTGATTTACGTGCTTTTGGGGGTTCTGCATTAACTGATAATATTGAGGTTCCAAAAAATAGCAAAACAGCTATAAACGGAGATGAAATACCCATTACGTATGTTCCGGCTCGAAATACTATATTTCTATCTTTTGCTCTAGCGTATGCGGAAACTATTAAATCTCAAGATATTTATATTGGTGTAAACGCATTAGACTATAGCGGCTATCCTGATTGTAGACCTGAATACATCAAATCATTTGAAGCTATGTCTAACCTTGCCACTAAGGCTGGAGTCGAAGGAGAATCACAACTTAAAATTCATACACCATTAATAGATTTAAGCAAAAAAGAGATTATTGAAAAAGGAATCGATCTTAACGTTGACTACAGCATAACTCATTCATGTTATGATCCAGATCTAGGAGGTGTGTCCTGCGGTTTATGCGATGCTTGCTCTATTCGAAAAGAAGGATTTAAAAAAACTAATATAGTTGACCCTATTAAATACGCGATCTAAGTGTATACAGTTAAAGAAATTTACTATACAATTCAAGGTGAGGGTTTCCACGCAGGGAGGGCTGCGGTTTTTGTTAGATTTACGGGGTGCAATTTATGGTCAGGTCATGAAAAAGATCGTAAGAATGCTATCTGTAATTTTTGTGATACCGATTTCATTGGAACAGATGGCCCTGGAGGTGGAAAGTTTCGTACCGCAGTTGAACTATCTGAAAAAATTGTATCTAAGTGGCCCTCTAATTCAACTAAAAATAAATTTGTTGTTTTTACAGGTGGTGAACCACTTCTCCAGCTTGATCAAAATTTAGTTAAAGCATTGCATTTAAAGAATTTTGAAATTGCTGTTGAAACTAATGGAACTATCCAATCTCCAAAAAATATAGATTGGATTTGTGTAAGTCCAAAAGCGGGTAGGGATTTACAAATAACGAAAGGCAACGAATTAAAATTAGTTTATCCTCAAAGCGGTGTGGACCCTGTACAATACGAGAAATTAAAATTTGACTATTTTTCATTACAACCTATGGATAATAAAGAATTAATTGAGAACACCCAAAAGGCTATCAAATACTGCCATAAACATCCCCTTTGGAGACTAAGCCTTCAAACTCATAAATTTATCGGTATACCATAAGCAAATAAATGGAAATATATAAAGACATAACATTTGAAGCGGCACATCTTCTACCAAATCTGCCAGATGATCATAAATGCAGCAGGCTTCATGGTCACTCGTTTCTTATAAGAATCACAATTGATGGCCCGGTTGATAAAAAAACGGGATGGGTACAAGACTTTGCCGATATAAAAAAAGTTTTTAAACCTATTTACGATCAGCTAGATCACAACTATTTAAATGATATCAGTGGACTTGAAAATCCAACTAGTGAAAATCTAGCTAAATGGATTTGGGATAAATTAAAAAAAGAATTGACTTATCTTACTTCAATTGAAGTAAAGGAAACCTGTTCATCTGGATGTATATATAGAGGAAAAAATGGCTAAAGCTGAAGGAAAATATTTTGAATTTACTAATGAAGATCAGATTAATTCCGATTTTCTAGAAACATTTGCTTTTGAGAGTCCCAACCAATATATAACGACTGAAACAGACGAGTTTAGTGCGGTATGTCCTTTCAGCGGATTACCTGATTTAGCTTATATTAAAATAGAGTATTACCCAACTGGGGGCAAATGCATTGAACTGAAATCCTTAAAGTACTATTTTATAAGCTTTAGAAATGTTGGTATATATCAGGAGGGAGCTACAAAAAGAATACATGACGATTTGAAAAGTGTTCTTGAAACCAAAAAAATTAAAGTAACAAGTATTTACAATACGCGTGGTGGATTTGACACCACATGCGTTGAGGGAAAAATTGATTAGTATTTTTGGTATGAAACACAATTCAAATTAGTTAATTTTGGGACGCCTTTTTAAGAAATAGACAAAAACATGAAAAACATCATCGAAAATAAACAGTCAAAATCTATTGGAATTGGTTTAACTCTAGGAATAGCCCTTGGCGCTGCAATTAATAATGTAGGTCTCGGAATTGCATTAGGACTTGCGATCGGAGCTGGATTAGGTACAAATAAATCAAAACCAGAGAAAGCTAAATAAATTTCGTCGAGCCGGTAGCTCAGTTGGTAGAGCAGTGGCCTTTTAAGCCATTGGCCGTGAGTTCGAGTCTCACCCGGCTCACTCTTCGGAAATTCTAATATACCGAAAAAAACCCACCTTTATTGGTGGGTTTTTTGTTTTTATGCTAAACAATACAATAGTACATATTTTTTAAAATCTTATAAAAAATTTTCTGAGAAAGCGAACCAAGATTTTTAAAAGAGAGTATATTAAAAAAGGGTTTCGCTTTAAACTGAGTTCATTAATTAGATTTAAAATAGCAGGCCTGTTAATTTTAAAAAAATTATATACATAAATGATTACGAGAGCCGTTAAAATTAGAAAGGTGATTTTTAAATATATCATTCTTTAATTGAAAATTGTTTTAGTTTACCAACCAATTCTTTGACACCTATCTCTGCTTTTTTTGAAATAAGTTTAAAATTTATATTACTCATATTTTCTTTAGCGCTAGGATCAATATAATAACAATCTGCATTAAGTGGTATATAATCAATTAAGCCAGAAGCGGGATATACAGATAAAGAGGTTCCTACAACAATTGCTATATCAGCACTTTGAAAATATGGAATAACTTCGCTAATAAGTGGGACATCCTCACCAAACCAAACAATATGAGGACGAAGCTGATGTCCATCATCGCAATGATCGCCAATTTCAATTCTCTTGTCATTTATTTTATAAATCAACGATGGGTTTTTACTGCTTCTTGCTTTAGTTAATTCGCCGTGCAAGTGTATGACTTTTGAAGATCCGGCGCGTTCATGCAAATTATCAACATTTTGCGTAACTATAGTGACACTAAAGTATTTTTCTAGACCCGCTAAAGAAAAATGGGCTTGATTAGGCAGGGCCTTACTTGCTTGCATTCTCCTTTGATTATAGAATTCTAAGACCATTTCAGGATCAGCCTTCCACGCTTGAGGTGTAGCTACATCTTCAATTTTGTAGTTTTCCCACAAACCATTGCTATTGCGAAATGTTTTCAATCCACTTTCAGCACTAATGCCAGCTCCAGTTAGTACAACTATTTTTTTCATGGAATAAAATAAGCAATTTTTTGCTCATTATTAAATTTTAGTCTTTCTGGTTGATATAAAGTTTGTGTATAATGCTAGTGATATGGCTGAACAGTCAAACTTAAAAAGAGTGCTATCTCTTACAGATGCAACAATGATCAATGTAGGGGGAATTTTAGGATCAGGAATATTCATGGTTCCTGCAACAGTAGCTCTATATACGCTTTCAAGTTCTCTTTTTTTCCTTGTCTGGATTATTGGTGGTGTGGTGAGCTTGTTTGGTGCTTTATCTGTCGCTGAGCTTGGTGCTGCAATGCCAAAAGCTGGCGGACAGTACGTCTTTTTGAACAAAGCTTATGGGCCATTATGGGGTTTTCTGTACGGTTGGACTGCAGTCGCAGTAATAAACACCGCTTCAATAGCTGCAGTAGCTATGGCTTTTTCCGAATATCTAGGCTTCTTTTTTGTCCTCAATCCTTTTGAGGTTAAAAGTATTGCGATCGTTTCTATTTTAATATTAACAATTATAAATATCGTTGATGTAAAGTCTGGGGCGAGATTTCAAAATCTTTTCACATACACAAAAATTACTGCTATAAGTATCGTAATTTTTCTTGGTCTCTCATTGGATGGAGGATCTTCAAATAATCTTTTTCCCTTTCTAAGCGATAGTTCTTTTTCCTCGCTTATTGGTCCTTTAGGTCTTGCAATGGTAGCAGTATTATGGACTTTTGATGGATGGATATTTGTAACATATGTTGCTGGGGAAGTCAAAGACCCAGGGAAAAACATACCTTTATCTATAATACTATGCATGGTAATCGTTGTTTCTATATACCTAACGCTAAACTATGTTCTTGTTTACGTTCTTGGTTTTGATAAAATGATTGGTTCTGAATTAGTTATGTCAGACGCTGCTTTAGTCTTTTTAGGAAATAAGGGTGCAGCTATAATTACTGTGATAATACTCATATCTTTAATTGGGGCCAACAATGGATTTGTGTTGACAAGTGCTCGCATAAATTACGCGATGGCAAAAGATGGTTTATTTTTCGAGCAAGCTGCAATAATACATAAGAAATTTAAATCTCCAGCAAACGCTCTTTTAATGCAATGTGTCTGGTCTTCAATATTGACTCTTACTGGAACCTTCAATCAATTAATTACCTACATTATTTTTGCTTCTTGGATTTTTTATGCTATGTCAGCTGGTGCAGTAATCGTATTAAGAAAAAAACTTCCCGATCTTAAGAGACCATATCAAATTCCGCTCTACCCATGGATACCAATCATTTTTATATTATTTGCAGTATTTCTTACAATAAATACTATTTTAGAAGCGCCAAGAGATGCTGCCATTGGATCAGTTCTAATTTTAGCAGGTCTTCCGTTTTATAGATATTGGAAAAATAATGAGTGAAATAAGCTTAAATATCAAAAATGCAGTTAATGCTAATCGTAATGAGATAGTATCATTTGTAAAGGAAGTCGTAAGAACACCAAGCCTAGCAAATGATGAAGAAAATGTTCAAAATATTATACATGATAAATTAAAAAAATTGAATCTGGACTCCAATATTGTTCCTGTAGTTTTTAACGAATTGAATGACCATCCTGCCTTTAACGATGATGGGTTTTCTCCTGATTCACGAATTAATGTGACCGCTAAGTGGAAAGGAAGCGGAAAATCAAGATCGCTCATATTAAACGGTCATGTAGATGTAGTACCAACCGGACCAGAAGATCTTTGGAATGAAAGTCCTTGGTCAGGAAGAGAAAGGGATGGAAAAATATATGGGAGAGGTTCGTGTGATATGAAAGCTGGGCTTTCCTCAGGCCTATTTGCAATTGCTATATTAAAAGATTTAGGTTTCAAGCCAGATGGAGATATTATATTTCAATCAGTGGTTGGTGAAGAGTCGGGCGGTTGTGGTACTTTAACAAATATCGTTAAAGGGTACCACGCAGATGCGGCGATCATACTAGAACCTACCTCGCTTAAATTATCTCCGATCCAATCCGGTGCTTTAACATTTAGATTAACCGTTCATGGTAAAGCTACGCATGCATCTATGCGATGGGACGGAGTCAGTGCTATTGAAAAATATGCTGACCTTCATCACGCAATTATTGAACTTGAAGAGCAACGCCATAATTCATTTAATACCAAATTCTACAAGTCTAAAGACAGAGTTGCTCCAATAAATATTGGAACGATCAAAGCTGGGCAATGGCATTCTACGGTTCCAGAATCTGTGATTGCTGAAGGAAGACTAGGTGTATTTCCGGATGAATCAAATTCTGAGGCAAAAAAGAGTTTTGAAAATCATATTTTTGAATTTTCGAAAAATGATTCATGGTTAGCTCAAAATCCTCCTCAAATTGAATGGTTTGAAGGGCAATTTGAGTCAGGTCAAACGCCCCTGGATGACCCTCTAATTAAAGAATTAAGTAGCGTTTATGAAAATGTTTGTAATGGTGAAGCTGTGATTGAAGGGGTTACCTATGGATCGGACTTGCGACTATTTACCAATCATGCCCATATTCCAAGCGTTCTATTTGGACCAGGAGATGTACGTTTAGCTCATGCTGCAAATGAATACGTAAATATAGAAGAAATAATGTTTTCAACTGAAATTATTGCAAATATGATTTTCAATTGGTGTGGAGGAAGTTTTGAATAAAGAATTTGGCTGTCAAGATATGACAAGCACTATTAGAAAAGTGCTTATTAAAAGCCCTGAAAGCGCATACAAAAATCAAGTTAACATAGATTCTCAATACCAAGATTTAAATTATTTCGGCAAACCAGACTTTGAAAGATCGCTGAAAGACTACAGTTCTTTTCAATCCATACTTCAAAATAACGGAATCGAAATTCATTATCTACCTAGTGATGATACAACCAGTCTTGACTCCATTTACACACACGACCCATGCCTAGTTTCAAACTCAGGTGTTGTATTATGCTCGATGGGTAAAGATCTTAGAAAAAAAGAGCCTGATATGATATCTAATTATTTTGAATCTATAAATATTCCAATAATAGGTAAAATAACCTCCCCTGGAAAACTTGAAGGAGGAGACATTGTATGGATAGATAACAAGACCGTAGCTGTTGGTGTAGGTTATAGATCCAATCTCGAAGGAATTGCACAATTAAAAGAGATTCTTTCGGATGATATAGATAAAATCATTCCTGTTCATTTGCCTCATTGGACTGGGCCATCTGATTGTCTTCATCTAATGAGCAATATTAGTCCAATAGATGAAGATCTATTTCTTGTGTACTCAAAATTACTTCCTGTCAGCTTTAGAGAGTATTTACTGAGCCGTAATATTAAACTTATTGAAGTACCCGACACCGAGTATGAAACAATGGGTTGTAATGTTTTAGCAATTGCTCCAAAAAAAGTGATAATGATTGATGGTAATAATATAACTAAAAATCTGCTTGAACATGAAGGTGTTGATGTATCTACATATCCAGGTTTAGAAATATCTTATAAAGGTGCGGGTGGACCAACTTGCCTTACGCGCCCATTTTTAAGAAAGAAATAAGTGATTAAAAAAGTTAATACTACTGAAAATCAATTCACTATTCCATCTATGTGGTATTACGATAAGAATTTTCTAGATCAAGAAAAAAAAGAGATCTTTTTGAAAGAATGGCAATTGATTGGCTCACATTCACAAGTAAAAAATACAGGCGACGTTCTTGTTGCAGAAATTGCCAATAATCCAATAATAGTTTCACGGCAAGAGGATAATACATTAAAAGGGTTTTATAATGTGTGTCAACATAGAGGAGGGCCTCTAGTTTACGAAAATTGTTCTCTAAGCAAACTCCAGTGTAAATATCACGGTTGGGTATATGATTTGAACGGAAACCTTAAAAGCGCAAGAGGATTTAAAAATTCTGAATTAAATATAGACGATTACAATCTAACTCCAGTGAACGTTACAGAATGGATGGGTCAGATCTTTGTTAATCTTTCTAATGACCCCGCTGACCTATGTAATCAGATCGATGAAATTAAAACACTAATTTCTCCGATCGATTTTTCTAACTACACCTTTAAGTTTAGAGAATCGTATAAAATCAACTGTAATTGGAAAGTTTACATGGACAATTTCTTAGAAGGATTTCATATACCATTTGTCCATCCTGAATTAAACAAAGTTATAGATTACAAATCTTATAAAACAGAAATATATGATCGATTCTCTTTGCAGTGGTGTCCTTTAGATAGTGAGCTAAGTCCATATGGAAAAAGTTCAACACCAGAAGAAAATAAGGCATTCTATTTTACAATTTTTCCCAATATAATTTTAAATATCGCACCCGGACGTCTTCAAACTAATATCGTCGAACCTAGGGATTCAAAAACATGCATTGTCCATTTTGATTATCATTTTGATGATCCTGAAAAAGCGAACATTAAGCAAGATGCAGAGTTCAGCGAAATTGTTCAGCAAGAAGATATACTGATCTGCGAGAATGTACAAAAAGGGCTTGAATCCAATGGATACGATCAAGGAAAATTTTCTCCATTGCACGAGCAAGGTGTTTTGCATTTTCAATCGCTCGTTAGAAACTCATTGAACCTATGAGTAAAATTGTCCAGATCGGATCGGGAATGATAGGCTCAGCTATGGCTTACGATCTATCGCAAGAGCATGATGTTGTTGTTGGTGATTATGACGATCGATCGCTCGCAAACGTAAAAAAGCTTAATCAAAATATTACTACACAAAAGCTTGATGTCACGAATCAATCTAAATTAAAAGAATTCATAAGCGAATCTGATATAGTTCTACTCGCAGTTCCAGGTCATTTAGGATATTCCGCTTTAAGAACTATAGTTGAATCTAAAAAAAACGTTGTTGATATATCTTTTTCGAATGAAAATTTTTTGGATTTACATAACCTAGCCAAAGATGCGGGTGTTACAGCAGTAGTAGATGCAGGTCTAGCCCCAGGTATCCCAAACTATCTTTTGGGATTTCATAATTCTCAAATGGAAATAGACACATTTGAATATTATGTTGGTGGGTTACCAAAATATCCAAAACCACCTTTCAATTATAAGGCACCATTCTCACCAATTGACGTAATAGAGGAATATACACGACCCGCGAGGATGATGGTCAATGGTCAGATTGTGACCAAACCAGCACTATCAGGAATTGAAACTATGGATTTTGAAAAAATTGGAACTTTAGAAGCATTTAATACTGATGGATTGAGATCAATACTTTTTACAATGAAGCATATTAAGAATATGAAGGAAAAAACTTTAAGATACAGTGGTCATGCTGCCCTGATGGCAAACTATAGAAACGCTGGTAAATTTAATGATGATCAGATATTAAAAACTTCAAAGGAACTATTTGAGGCCTGGAAACTAGAAACTAATGAGCCAGAAGTAACTGTAATGAAAATAATTATAAAGGGAGAAAGCAAAAGTATATCCTATGATCTTTTTGATGAATATGATTCAAGCCTTGGTTTTACCTCAATGTCGAGAACTACGGGTTTTACTGCAACCGCTACAATAAATATTGTTTTGAAGAACTTATTTAATGAAAAAGGTGTATTTCCACCTGAACTTTTAGGCGTGCATCCGAAATGCGTTGATTATTTAAAAGAGTATTTAAAAGAAAGAAATATTCTCATCAATGAAAAAATAGAAAATTATTAAAGTTATTTACTTTTCTAATAGCCTCGATGTTACTAACAACTTTAAGTTTCTTCTTAATTTAACCTGTAAATAATAAATTTTAATACAATGAATTTTTCAACAAGACATATTGGACCAAGCGATGATGACATAAAAAAAATGCTATCATTTCTTGGTTTCAATTCACTTAAAGAGTTAATAGACGCGACGATACCAAAAGGTATTAAATACAATGAAAGTCTCAATATTGGTGAACCTATCAGTGAATACGATTTTTTAAAAACAATTAAAAAAATCGGTAAAAAAAATAAAGTTGCAAAATCTTATATTGGCACAGGTTACTATGGAACAATTACTCCTCCCGTAATTCTTAGAAATATTTTAGAAAATCCAGGCTGGTATACAGCGTATACCCCCTATCAAGCTGAAATTTCTCAAGGCCGGCTTGAGGCTTTACTTAACTTTCAAACAATGGTTACTGATTTGACGGGTCTTGAAATTTCAAATGCTTCCTTACTTGATGAGGCTACTGCTGCTGCAGAAGCAATGGTCTTAATGTACCGATCATGCCGAAATAAAAATTCTTTTTTGGTCTCAGATCAATGCCATCCTCAAACCATCAGCGTTTTAAGAACACGATCTGAACCTATTGGCATAAACCTTGAAGTTATTAAAACTGAAGAATTTAATTTTTCGGAAGACACCTTTGGCTGTCTAATACAATGTCCAACAACAGATGGTAAAGTGTTTAACTACAAAAACTTATCACAAGACGCTCATGACTCTGGGGCATTTATTGCTGTTGCAACAGATCTACTTAGTCTTGCATTAATTGCCGAACCTGGTTCATTTGATGTAGATATTGCTATAGGTAGCTCACAACGATTTGGTGTTCCATTAGGATTTGGTGGTCCACACGCAGCATTTCTTGCAGCCAAAGAGAACTTTAAAAGAAAAATGCCAGGAAGAATAATTGGACTTTCTAAAGATTCAGACGATAATCTAGCTTTTCGTATGGCACTACAAACTAGAGAGCAGCACATTAGAAGAGATAAGGCAACATCCAATATTTGCACTGCCCAGGTTTTACTCTCTGTAATAGCAGGGATGTACGCAGTATATCACGGCCCAAAAGGAATTCATCAAATTGCTAAAACAATTCACGAAAATACCAAAAGACTCGCTTCGTCGCTTAAGGAAAATGGTTATGAAATTAGACATGATCAATTCTTTGACACTATTAGATTTGGACTAAATGGTAAAAATATAAATACTGAAAACCTCAACATCAATTTTAGATATTTTAAAGATGGTGATATTGGTATTTCAATTGATGAAACTATCTCAAAAAGCGATATTGATGATCTTCTTGAGATTTTTAAATGCAAAGAACAATCGAGTGGGCATTTTACGCTCCGTGAGATTAGGAAGTCAGAATATTTAACGCACGAAGTTTTCAATTCTTATCATTCTGAAACAGAAATGATGCGATATCTAAAAAGGCTCGAAACAAAAGATCTTAGTCTTAATACAAGTATGATTTCTCTTGGCTCTTGCACTATGAAATTAAATGCAGCAGCTGAAATGATTCCAATATCCTGGCCTGAGTTTAGCGGAATCCACCCATTTGCTCCTGAAACTCAAACCCTGGGTTATCAAGAACTTTTTAAGTCGCTTGAAGACTGGCTAGTAAATATTACAGGTCTGCACTCATGTTCATTGCAACCTAATTCAGGCGCACAAGGTGAATATGCAGGACTTATGGTTGTGAGGGCGTACCATCAAAATAACGGGAATCCACACAGAAATATATGCCTTATTCCTGAATCAGCACATGGAACTAATCCTGCGAGCGCTGTGATGGCTGGTATGAAAGTTGTCGTAATTAAATGTGATCAATCTGGAAATATAGATGTCAATGACCTAAAACAAAAAGCAGAAGAACATAAAGAAAAGCTGTCGGCTTTAATGATAACATACCCTTCTACTCATGGTGTTTTTGAAGAGTCTATTTCTGACATATGCAATATTATTCACCATTTTGGTGGCCAAGTTTATCTTGATGGCGCTAATCTAAATGCAATGGTTGGCCTGTCAAGGCTCGGTGATTTTGGAGCCGATGTTTGTCACATAAATCTTCACAAGACATTTGCAATACCCCACGGAGGAGGTGGACCTGGAATGGGTCCAATCTGTGTTGCAGAACACCTATCCCCTTTTCTACCAGGACATCCTTATTTAGATAATAATGATACTGCTATTTCTGCTATTTCTGCAGCTCCATTTGGTAGCGCAAGTATTTTACCTATATCATGGGGTTATATAGTAATGCTAGGAAATGATGGACTTAAAAAAGCTTCCGAGGTAGCAATTTTAAATGCAAATTATATGGCAAAAAGACTCGAGAACGATTACAAGGTTTTATATCAAGGATATAATAAAACATCGGCACATGAATTTATTATTGACTTGAGAGATTTAAAAGCCGAGACCGGAATCAGTGATGAAGATGTTGCTAAAAGACTAATTGATTACGGCTTTCATGCTCCTACAATGTCATGGCCTGTCCCTGGTACACTTATGATCGAACCCACAGAAAGTGAAGCACTTGTTGAACTAGATAGATTTTGCGATGCAATGATTTCAATTAAACGAGAAATAGATGACGTTGTATCCGGTAAATTAAAAGCAGATGACAACCCTCTTATCAATGCTCCACATACGGCTATTGCTGTTATGTCAGATAATTGGCTGCATCAATATTCTAGAGAAACTGCTGCCTACCCCGCCTCATGGCTAAAAGAACATAAATATTGGCCAAGCGTAAGACGGGTTGACAATGCATTCGGAGACAGAAACCTTGTTTGTACCTGTCCACCTATTGACGCATATTCTAAATAATATAATAAATCAGAATCATGTTCAATTTTTTAAAGAGTGACGTATTAAGGATACTTGACACAACACAAAATGAGAGAGATATTTTATTATCCCACAAAATATACAGCTCAATTAAAACTATTGACGATCTTCATCTATTCATGGAAAACCATGTTTTCGCTGTATGGGACTTCATGTCAATTCTTAAAACACTTCAAAAAAAACTTACATGCACCGACATTCCCTGGACACCAAAAGGTGGGGGAACTCCAGCTAGATTACTTAATGAAATTGTTACAGAAGAAGAAACTGATATAGATATTTACGGCGAATATAAAAGCCATTTTGAAATGTACTATCAATCTATGAATGAAGCTGGTGCAAATACAAAAAAAATTGAATCATTTTTGACAAATATTGATTCAGGCGTTGATCAGGCTCTTATCAAAAGCAATGCTCCTAAACCCGCAGCAAACTTTGTTAAAACTACATTTTCCATGCTAGAAAATGCTCCCATAAATGTTGTGGCATCTATGTTTACTTTTGGAAGAGAAGAAGTTATACCAAGCATGTTCCGTTCAATAATTAGTAAAATAGATAAAGATTTCAAAGGTAGACTCAAAGATTTTATATACTATTTAGATCGTCACATAGGTGTTGATGAAGATGAGCATGGGCCTGCAGCTTTAAAGATGATTAAAGTGCTATGTGGAAATGATGAAGAAAAATGGAAAGAAACAGCTCAAGCAGCTAAAATGACAATGAATGCAAGAATAGTTTTTTGGAATGAAATTCTTGATGAACTAAAATAAGCTTAATCTACCAATTCTCCTTCGATACACTCAGAACCATAGCCAGTAAGTTTTACATTTTGAATTGTATTTATTATTAAAGGATCTGCTTTAACAGCTACTTTAATATAATTGTCTGTGTAACCTACAATTTTATCATTCTTAATAAATTCAAAGAGTACTGGACGAAATGATTTAACAAATTTGTTTTCATGTTCACGCAATATCTTTTTAGAAAAATTTCTCAATACTGAACTTCTCTTTGCACGCGTTTTATTATCAACTTTTTTATCAAATTTTATTGCATCAGTATTTGGCCTCTCTGAGTATGTAAATACATGGAGATATGAAACTTTCAATTTATCAATAAAGTGAATGCTTTCAACAAAATCATTATCTGATTCTCCTGGGAAACCAACGATAACATCTGCCCCAATAGTTGCATCTGGCATTACATTTTTAATCATTTTAACGCATTCAAGATATTTTGAACGCTTATAACGTCTTCGCATTAACGTTAATATTTTATCAGAACCTGACTGTAGTGGAATATGAAAATGAGGCATAAACTTTTTTGACGTTGAACAAAAATTAATAATTTCTTCAGAGAGCAAATTTGGCTCTATCGAAGATATGCGGAATCTGTCTATATCAAGCTTATCAAGCTCCTGGATTAAAGATAAAAAACTTTCATTATTCAATTTACCAAAATCTCCAATATTGACCCCTGTAAGAACTATTTCTTTTGCGCCTTCATGTATAGCTTGATTTGCAAGTTGAATTGTTTTTTTTATTGAATCACTTCTACTTATACCGCGAGCCAGAGGGATTGTGCAAAATGAACAAACATAATCGCATCCATCTTGAATCTTTAAATACGTACGTGTTCGATCACCGATAGAATATGATGGTTCAAATGAATTTATTTCTGAAATATCAGACCTTACTATTTTTGTTTCACTGGCGATGTCGATACTGTCTAGCTCATTTAACAAATTAAATTTTTTTTCAGATCCAATAACAAGATCTACGCCTTTAATATTAGAAATTTCTTTTGGATTAAGCTGAGCATAACAACCAATTACGGCCACTTTAGAATTTGGATTAACTCTTTTGGCTTGGCGGATAAGCTTTCTTGCTTCTTTGTCAGCGTTATCGGTCACTGAACAAGTATTCAGTACGTAAAAGTCAGCATAGTCCTTATAGCGTACTTTTTCAAACCCTCTATTTATAAAATCTTTAGAAATCATGGAGGTCTCTGAGAAGTTCAACTTGCAACCCATAGTATGGAATGCAATTTTTTTGTATTCAGTGCTCATAAATAATAGTAAAAAGGCTTAATAAATTTAGTCAAATATGATTTCACAGTTATAATAGTAATTTGTACATTTTAAAATGCCACCGAAAAATAAAATTAAAGAACTTCGAAATGAAATTGACTCAATAGATGACAGGATTATTGAATTACTTGAGGAACGTGCATTGGTTTCTAAATATATTGGAAAAATAAAACAAAACTTTGAAAAGGAGGTGCTTGACACAGAAAGAGAGAAAGAGATAATTGATCGCCTTGCTCAAAAAACCAAAATTTTAAACAGGGAAACCTTGCGTTTAATTTATGATAATATCTTCAAGGTATCTCGCAAAATTCAATCATAAAAATAAGTTTGGTAACAGCATTAAAATTCATTAATATGCAGTCTATGATATATTCAAAAACAAAAAATTATTTTAGTAGCTATTACTTTTTTACCCAAAAGAGGGTTTTGCAATAAAAAGTATATCTACTTTTATTACTATTCAAAACCCCGGTCTTATTCGGGGTTTTTTTTTACATAAAAATTAAAGGAATACAATGAAATCGATAGGAATACAAGGCGGCGAAGGGAGTTTTTCAGAGGAAGCTGCAAATCAATTTGTTTCAAATCACGGTATTGATGATTTTAAAATTGTTTATCAAATATCATCTCAAAGCGTTCTAGATAGTTTAGATACTGGTAAAACTGATTTTGGGATTATTGCAATGGAAAATGCCCAAGGAGGTGTTGTTATAGAAAGTGTTGAAGCTCTTGCAAAATACAAATGTTCAATAATTGAAATGTTTCATATTTCTGTCGACCAAAACCTGCTAGGAATTAAAGGGACAAATGTTGGTGATATAACTGAGATACATTCACACCAACAAGCATTGCGACAGTGTAAAGATTTTTTAAGCGAATATTTTTGGACTAGACCACTTATTGAAGAAGACGATACAGCAGAATCTGCAAGAAGGCTATCCGAAGGTAAGCTTCCAAATACTTCGGCAGTAATTGCTAACAAGGCTTGTGCGGAGCTATACGGATTAGAAATTCTCAAAGAAAGCATTCATGATTTGAAGCATAACCTCACCTTATTTCTTGGGCTAACTAAACTAGTATAAAGTATGAAAAGTGTTGGAGTAATTGGATTGGGGAGGTTCGGAAAAGTCTTGGTGAATATTTTACAAAAAGGGTATTTAATAAATGCTTATGATATAAACGACAAAGCGCCTATATCAAATGTTAATTTTTGTAGCCTTGAAAAAGTGCTAGATGAACATATTATTTTTATTGCTGTTCCAATCAGAAGATTTGATTCATTAATCATGGATATATCTAGAAAAATCAAACCCGGAACGACTTTGATAGATGTGTGTTCTGTTAAATCACACCCTGTCAATGTAATGCTAAAATACACTACTGAAGAAACTGGCATTATTGCAACACATCCCATGTTTGGACCTGATTCATTTTCTTCAAATACAAAATTAAAAATGATGATGTCTAATGTACGCGATGTCAACAAACAGTTTTCATCATGGAGTAATTATTTTTCAAATCAAGGAATTGAAATAATTGAAATGTCACCTGATGAACATGATCGTCTTGCAGCAAGGAGTCAGGGGGTAACACATTTTCTAGGAAGAATGCTAAAACAATTTGGAATACAAAAAACTCAAATAGATACACAGGGATTTAAAGACTTACTAGATTTGGTTGATCAAACTTGCAATGATACGTGGGATCTTTATACTGATTTGCAATTATATAACCCGTACACTCTAGATATAATTTCAGAGTTACGAATATCAACAGAATCACTAGACAAACAACTAAGGGAAATTAATGATGTGGAAAAAAGATAGCTGGAAAAACTTTGAAGCACTTCATATACCTACATATGAAGATTCAAATCAACTTAATAATGTCTTGAATAATCTTAAGGGATTTCCACCTTTGGTGTTTGCTGGCGAAGTTAGGTCGTTGCGAAAATCACTAGGTGAGGTTGCAGAAGGAAATGCTTTTTTACTGCAAGGCGGTGATTGCGCAGAAAGCTTTTCAGAATTTCATGCTGACAATATTCGTGATACATTTCGTGTAATTTTACAGATGGCAGTTATACTTACGTCTGGAACAAATCTTCCAATAGTAAAAGTGGGAAGAATGGCGGGTCAATTTGCAAAACCGCGATCTAATCCAACTGAAATCAAAAACGGCGAAGAACTTGAAAGCTATAGAGGTGATATAATTAATGGTATTGAGTTTGAAAGTTCATTACGTAAACCTGATCCTGAGCGCATGCTAAAAGGCTATTCACAGGCAGCATCAACTTTAAATTTATTACGCGCTTTTGCTGACGGAGGTTATGCAGATTTGCGATATGTTAATTCATGGAATATGGGGTTTTTAAAGTCAGGACCAGAATACGAGAGGTATCGTAGTCTTGCTAATAAAATACAGGAAAGCCTTAATTTTATGGAAGCTCTTGGGGTCAATTCAAAAAACACACCCCAGCTTACCAAGACCGAATACTATACATGTCATGAGGCTTTATTATTACCTTACGAGGAGGCACTTACAAGAGAGGATTCCACTACTGGTGATATTTACAATACATCTGCGCATTTTGTTTGGATCGGCGACAGAACAAGATTTCCAAATAGTGCACATGTTGAGTTTTGCTCAGGAATTCAAAATCCAATAGGCATAAAATGTGGCCCAACTTTGAACCTTGATGACTTAATAAAAATTTTAGATAAGCTTGATCCAGAAAATTCTCCAGGAAAAATAACTTTAATTTCTCGCTATGGCAGTGATAAAGTACAAGATTATCTTCCAAAACTAATTAAACGAATTTCAGACGAAGGCAGGTCTGTAGTATGGTCATGTGATCCAATGCATGGAAATACTGTTAAAAGCTCTAATGGTACAAAAACTAGGCCATTTGAAAATATTTTAAATGAAGTTAAAAACAATATTAAGATTCATAATTCTCAAGGAAGCTTGTTAGGTGGAATACACCTTGAAATGACTGGCCAAAATGTAACAGAGTGCACTGGTGGTATAGATGATATATCAGAGTCAGATTTAAAAGATAGATATCATACGCACTGCGACCCGAGACTAAACGCCAACCAGGCTATCCAACTAGCATTCTTAATCGCAGATGAGTTAAAAAATAATGCCAGCTAACGGTTCTTTGATTTTACCAGGTGATAAATCAATATCACATAGATCTGTTATGCTTGCTGCTCTTTCAAGTCAAAGGTCTAAGATAGCCAATATATCAAACGGTGAAGATGTTAGATCTACAATTTCATGCTTAATAGATTGTGGTATAAAAATTGATTTCTCAAAAGAAAATCTATTTGTTACAGGTGGTACATTTGAACAACCAGCGTCAGATTTAGATTGTGGAAATTCCGGGACTACAATGAGACTGCTTATTGGTCTGCTTGCGGGACAAGGCATAAATGCAAATTTCATTGGTGATAAATCATTGTCAAACAGACCAATGGATAGAATAATTGAACCACTGAAAAGAATGGGTCTTAATATAAAAAGTAATAACCTGATGCCCCCAATTCGTATTTCAAAAAGCGATTTAAAAGGGATTGATTACAACATTCCAATTCCAAGCGCTCAAGTGAAATCTAGTATTTTACTAGCTGCGCTAGGGGCAAATAGTGAAACAAAAATAACAGAAAAAGTGCTTTCAAGGGACCATAGTGAAATCATGTTTAAAAATATTGATGTTAATATCATATCAAAAGACAGATCTATAAAAGTATCTCCTTGTGATAAATTTTCACCACTAAATATTCATATACCAGCAGACCCTTCAACAGCTGCTTTCTTTATAGGTGCTGCAGTTTTGATGCCAGGATCAAAACTTCGAGTTATTAACCTGCTTTTAAATGATACACGAATAGGATTTTTAAAGGCTTTAGAAAAGATGGGGTGCTCATTTAATTACTACAATGTTCATGAAGAGAGCGGTGAAAAGGTAGGCGATATTGAGGTAATACATCACAAGCTATCTGGAATCAATATTAATTCTTCCGATATTCCTTCAATCATTGATGAATTACCAATGCTTGCACTTATTGCAACACAAGCAGAAGGCGTTACAAAAGTAAGCGGTGCGGAAGAGCTTAGAGTTAAAGAGTCCGATAGAATAAATGCAATATGCAAAAACTTAAAAGAAGTAGGTTCAGATATAGTTGAGAAGTCAGATGGATTTATTATTAATGGCGCTACACAGTTAAAGTCAGGTAACATTGATACTTTCAACGATCATCGCATCGCGATGACATTCCATATTGCATCTATAGTATCAGGGGAAAAGATTATTTTAAATAATACTGATTGCGTAGACATTTCTTTCCCCGATTTTTATAAAACATTAAAAAGTGTTATTAGATGAAAAATTTAGCAGTAATTGGATACCCTGTTGAGCATAGCTTAAGTCCTTTTTTACACAAAAAAATATATGAAGCTCTTGAAAAAAAAGTAGTATCTAGTAAAATATCGGTTGATTTAAAAAATCTATCGAAGTTTGTTAATGATAATAAAAATTGTTTCTATAATGTAACTATTCCTCATAAAGAAAAAATTATTGGGCTATTGAATGCTATAGATATTTCTGCAGAAGAAATAGGCGCTGTTAACTGTGTATCAAATTTAAATGGATATAATACTGACTGGATTGGATTTAAAAAATCTATGCATGAAAATGATGTTGAAATAGAAAATAAAGATTGTATTATTCTTGGTGCAGGAGGTGCAGCAAGAGCTGTTGCATATGCTTTAATCAAATCAAATTGTAATTCAATAACTGTAATAAATAGGTCCGAAAAAAGAGGGAAAAATATGGTCGATTGGATTAGTAAATTTGGAAATTATAATTCGACAATGAATAAGGGTGACTTAATTATAAACTGTACACCGGTTGGAATGTGGCCAAACATAAAATATAGCCCGTTATACCCTGGTGAAATATCAACAAAAAATGTTGTCATAGATACTATTTATAACCCCTTTGAAACATCATTTTTAAAATTAGCTAAAAACTCTGGAGCTAAAACAGTTAGCGGGCTAGACATGTTTATTCAACAAGGATTAGCTTCGATAAATATTTGGGAAAAAAATGACATTTCACAAAAGGTCAGTGTAAAAAACATAAAAAAAATACTAAAGGCAAAGCTATGCTAAAAAGGTTGCAATTCTTAACATCAGGTGAATCTCACGGAAGAGGGCTTCTAGGTATATTAGATGGTCTTCCAGCAGGAATTGAGATAAGTGAAAATTATATAAATCTTCAACTTAAAAGACGTCAAATGGGTCATGGTAGAGGAGGTCGAATGAAAATTGAAAAGGATAGAGCTCAGATATTAGGCGGAGTTCGTCACGGCATTACTCTTGGATCGCCCTTGGGTATACTTATAGATAATCTTGATTGGGAAAATTGGACTAAAAAAATGTCTGTGGAGCCTGTTGACGAAGAAATAAAATCAGTTACACTGCCAAGACCTGGTCATGCTGACCTAGCTGGCATACATAAATATGAATTTGATGATATAAGAAATGTTCTTGAAAGATCAAGTGCAAGAGAAACAACAATGCGTGTTGCCCTTGGCTCTGTTTGCAGAAAACTTCTTGAAGATGTTGGTATTCATATTGGTAGTAGAGTAGTGCAAATACATGATGTAAAAGATGAGTTAAAATATCAACTACCACCTAAAATTATGAATGACAGCGCAGACAAATCCCCTGTGAGGTGTTTAGATAAGAGCGCAGAAAAAGAAATGATAGCTGTCATCGACAAGGCAAAAAAAGCCGGTGATTCAGTTGGCGGTATATTTGAAGTTATCGCTACTGGAGTTCCTTATGGACTTGGCTCTTACAGCCAGTGGAACAACAAATTACAAGCACGAATATCTACCATGATGATGAGCATTAATGCTTTTAAAGGAATAGAGATCGGCAGTGGCTTTAAAAGCGCATCTGAATTTGGTAGTAAAGTTCATGATGAAATTGGCCATGAAAATGGGAAGTTTATCAGATACACTAATAATGCTGGGGGGATTGAAGGTGGCATGAGTAATGCGCAACCAATAGTGCTTTGGATGTCGATGAAACCTATTTCTACATTAATTAAGCCGTTAAGATCTATTGATATTGCTACTCACGAGAAAAAGAATGCGCACAAAGAAAGGACTGATTCATGCGCTGTCCCAGCAGCCTCAGTAGTTTCTGAAAGTATGCTTTGTATAACATTGGTGGATGCCCTTCTTGAAAAATTCGGTGGAGATAATATGAAGCAATTAAGATCGCACATGAAAAGTTCAGCAAAATATTGAGAAAGATATTTTTAATAGGCATGATGGGCGCAGGAAAAACAATAACAGGTAAACAATTATCAAAAAATCTAGACGTTCCTTATGAAGATTTGGATACAACCATTGAAAATTTATACAAACTATCCATTAACAAAATTTTTTCTAAGTATGGAGAGGAAGCTTTTCGTACTTTTGAAGCTAAGGCCCTACTAAATTCCAAAGCTAACATTATTTCATGCGGTGGCGGAATTGTTTTAAATAAAGCAAACAGAGTCTACATAAACAAAGGTGTATCTTTTTTTTTAAATGTAGATTTAAATAGACTATTAAAGCGCTTGGAAAATATAAATAACAGGCCTTTACTAAAAGAGGGTAGCTTAAAAGAGGGGCTTGAAACTTTATGGGAAAAAAGAAAAAGTTTGTATTTAGAGACTGCTGACTACATCATTAATATAAATGATGAGTCACCTAATGATATTGCGAAAAAAATAGCAGGATATATCAAATGAGCAAAATTACTGTTGATCTTGGCCTAAAAACTTACAATATAATTGTCCAAAATGGAGCGCTATACTCTTTTTCAGATAATTTACATAATCATTTGAAACCTAAAAACCTTGTATTAATAAGCCATGATTCGTTAATGAAAAATTATGGAATTACACTCAAAAATGATTTAGAAAATAAAGGATATAAAGTTATTGATATAGCTTTACCGGATGGTGATAACTCAAAAGATATAGAAGTATATAAATCTATTATTGAAAAAATGATCCAATCAAATTGTGATAGAACGTCGCTTATCATAGCTCTAGGAGGTGGAGTTGTCGGTGATATATCAGGCTTTGTAGCTTCTTCATTTATGAGGGGAATTAAATACTACCAAATTCCAACAACATTATTAGCTATGGTCGATTCATCTATAGGTGGGAAAACAGGTCTTAATTTTTCAAGAAAAAAAAATGTAATAGGATCGATTTATCAACCTTCTGCCGTAATAATTGACCCAAAATTACTAAAAACACTACCAGAAACTGAGATAGTTTCCGGTTTAGGTGAAATAATAAAGTACGGCGCCATTTACGATAGAAATTTTCTTATTGATGTATCGGAATGGATTAAAGATCTTGACAACTTCCCATATTCAAATGCAATTGAAAAGTGTTGCCAAATAAAAGCTGAAATAGTCTCAAAAGATGAGCACGAAAATGGACTGAGGAGAGTACTTAACTTTGGTCATACAATTGGCCATGCTTTAGAATCTTTCTTGGGCTATGAAAATATAAGACATGGTGAAGCAGTTTCTTTGGGAATGAAGTGCTCTGCTTCAATATCCCACCAAAAAGGCTTTTTAAATAATGATGATTATAATTTCATTATACAAATTATAAATCAATTACCATTGCCAAAATTGGAGACAATTAATTCTGAAAAAATAATGCATTATATTGAATTTGATAAAAAGCATGAGAACGGAAAACTCAACTTTATACTTTTGGAAGGCCTAGGTCGAGTTAAGATATCCCAAGATGTATCAATGAATGATATTTTGAATTCCTTAAAGGTGCTAGATGAAAATTAGAATTATTAATGGTCCAAATTTAAATTTAATTAGTAGGCGCGATAGTCACATCTATGGGAATGAAACACTAAGCGATATTGAAGCTTGGCTTCATTCTAAAGTAAGAAGTAAAGACTCGGTTAAATGGTTTCAGTCTAACCATGAAGGACAAATTATTGATGAGATTCATGCATGTATAGATTGCTACGATGGAATCATTATAAATCCTGGAGCCTTCACGCATTATTCGTATGCAATTAGAGATGCTATTGAGTCTGCTAATATTCCAACAGTTGAAGTGCATTTAAGTGATATTCATAACAGAGAAGATTTTAGAAAAAAATCTGTAATCAAAGATGTATGTATAGAGCAAATATATGGTCATGGAAAAATTGGATATTTGAACGCAGCTGAAATTCTGTTTGCTCACGAAAATAAAAAAGATAATGTTTAGTTTTTAAAATTAAGAATTGTTCTCTCAATAATATTACAGCATTGTAACAGTTCTGACTCATTTATTATTAATGGAGGAGCAAATCTAATTATGTTACCATGGGTTGGTTTTGCAAGTAACCCATTATCTTTTAAATCATGACATATGTCTAGAGCGGTTGAGCTTTGAGGTGAATCATTGATTACGAGGGCATTTAATAAGCCCTTACCTCTAACTAAATCTAAAAGATCGCTTTTTTGAACAATGCTGCCTATCTCTTCTCTAAACATATTACCAAGCTTAAAAGCATTTTCAGGCAACTTTTCTTCCTTAATTACTTCTAACGCAGCTTGAGCAACTCTACATGCTAGTGGATTGCCACCATATGTTGATCCGTGCTGACCTGGTTCAATTGTAAGCATAATTTCATCTGAACTTAATACAGCTGAAATAGGTAAGATCCCACCTGATAATGCTTTACCTAAAATCAAAATATCTGGTTTAATATTTTCGTAATCACTGCATAGCATTTTTCCAGTTCTTCCTAGACCTGTTTGAACTTCATCTGCTATAAATAGAACGTTATTTTCACTGCATAACCTGTATGCTTCTTTTAAATAACCTTCATTGGGAACAACAACTCCCGCTTCACCTTGAATTGGTTCCACCATAAACCCAGCCACGTTTTCATCTTTTAATGCATTTTTAAGAGAGTCTATATCGTTATAAGGTATAACTTCAAATCCCGGCATAAATGGTCCAAAGTCTTCATAGCAGTCAGGATCAGTTGATGAAGAACAAGCTGCAAGGGTTCTACCCCAAAAATTGCCCTCGGCAAACAATATTTTTGCTTTATCTCTTTCAATTCCCTTGACTTTATAAGCCCATTTTCTACATAATTTTAAAGCTGTTTCTCCTCCTTCAACACCTGTATTCATCGGAAGAACTTTATCGTAGTCAAATAAAGAGGTGATATATTCAGCATATTCACCAAGTGCATCAGTATAAAATGCTCGCGATGTTAGTTGCAATTTTTCAGCTTGACCTACAAGAGCAGATACAATTTTGGGATGACAGTGCCCTTGATTGACGGCTGAATAAGCTGAAAGAAAGTCATAATATTGATTTCCGTCAACATCCCATACGTTAATACCTTTTCCTTTTGACAATACCACGGGTAAAGGATGGTAATTGTGAGCACCATATTTATTTTCTATATCAATAGCGCTAGATGTATGTGTACTTATTTTACTCATTGTTAATTTTTCCTATTTTTAATTAAAAGGTATTTTAGGCATGATAATCTTGTAAAGATTTCACATTTATCTTTTCTCTTAGACTCGATCTGAGTGCTCTTATAGCTGCTGAAGCAGCTGAGAGAGTTGTTATTGCTACAATCCCTTTTTGAATACTTGCTCTGCCAATTGCCTCTTCATCGTAGCGTGCCATTGCGCCATAAGGAGTGTTTATTACAAGAGATATGTCGCCATTTTTTATTCCATCTACAACGTTAGGTCTTCCTTCTCCTACTTTATAAACGCTTTCAGCTTTTAAACCATTTCTTTTTAGCTCTTTAGCGGTACCTTGCGTTGCAATAATGTCAAAACCTAATTCAACCAAATCTCTCGCTAGAGGTATAGCGTTTAATTTGTCTGAATCATTTACAGAAATAAAAACTTTTCCTGTTTTTGGTACTATATTTCCTGCGCTTATTGAAGCTCTTAAAAAAGATTCACCCATTGATTCAGAAATTCCCATCACCTCACCGGTTGATTTCATTTCTGGACTCAAAAATATAGATTCTTCAGGGAATTTATTAAATGGCAATACAGCTTCTTTTACTGCAATGTGATTTATTTGGTCCCATGGTTTCAAGTTAAAATCGGAAAGCTTTGCACCAACAGCAATTCGAGCTGCTAGTCGTGCAAGGGGAGTGTTAGTTACCTTGCTTACAAACGGTACAGTTCTACTGGCTCGGGGATTAACCTCAAGTACATATACTTCATTATTTTTGTAAGCAAATTGTATGTTGATTAAGCCAACAACTTTTAATTCTAAGGCTAGCTCTTTAGTAATTTTTATAATATCGTCCATTGCACTAGTATTAATTTTATACGGTGGAAGAACACATGCAGAATCTCCAGAGTGTATACCAGCTTCTTCGATATGCTGCATAACTGCACCAATATGAACTGAATCACCATCACAAAGTGCATCTACATCAAACTCAAAAGCATCTTCCAAAAATTGATCAATTAAGATCGGATGGCCTTTCGTAACATCGGCATTTCTTGTAATGTAGTCTATAAGCTGTGCTTGCGAGTATACAATTTCCATAGCTCTACCACCAAGCACATAGCTAGGCCTTGCAAGCACTGGATATCCTATGTTTTTCGCAACTTCAATAACTTCCTCTAGAGTTCTTCCAGTTCCATATTCAGGACATTTAATTTTTAATTTATCTAAAATTTTACCGAATTTTTCTCTGTCTTCTGCTAAGTCTATACTCGTAGGTGATGTGCCAAGAATAGGGATACCAGCCTCATCAAGCGCTTTAGCTATTTTTAAAGGAGTTTGTCCTCCAAATTGAACAAGCACTCCATCTGGTTTTTCAAATTCAATGATGTTTAGTACATCCTCATAAGTTATTGGTTCAAAGTAAAGCCTATCAACTAGATCAAAATCTGTACTGACTGTTTCTGGGTTACAGTTAACCATAATTGTTTTATAATTCTGATCCTGTAGTCCAAATACCGCTTGAACACAACAATAATCAAATTCGATTCCTTGACCTATTCTATTAGGTCCGCCACCAAGAATAATCACTTTTTTACCATCTAATGGTTTAATTTCATTTTCCTCATCGTACGAAGAATAGCAATAGGGTGTCTTAGCAACAAATTCCGCTGCGCATGTATCTACCACCTTAAATGATGGAATTATTTTATCTTCCATTCTTTGCATCCGAACATCATGTTCACTGATATTTTTCAATTTTGAAATTTGAGCATCTGAAAACCCGTTTTGTTTAAGCTCATGGAGTGGAGTGTTTAGGTTAACGTTAGCCAAATATTTAATTTGATGTAAAAACCATGGATCAATTCTAGTAGATTTATATACATTGCTTATTGAAGCACCTTCTTTTAGAGCTTCTCTAACTTTTAACAATCTAAAGCTTGTTGCATACTGTAGCGTGTTCATGTCTAAAGACCGCGCCCTGCTAAGTTCCGGGTCTTCATCTATAATTGTTTTAGGTTCAAGTCCATTCAAACCAACTTCCAGTGACCTAAATGCTTTTTGCAAAGACTCTCTAAATGTTCTTCCAATAGACATTACTTCGCCAACGCTTTGCATTTGAACTCCTAAGTGTCCTGTAGCAGATGGAAACTTTTCAAAATCAAATCTTGGAACCTTGACAACCACATAGTCAATAGTAGGTTCAAATGCAGCTAAAGTTTTTCCTGTTATGTCATTATGTAGTTCATCAAGAGTATACCCTACAGCTAGTTTGGCAGCTATTTTTGCTATTGGGAATCCAGTGGCTTTAGATGCGAGTGCTGATGAACGGCTAACGCGAGGATTCATCTCTATAATTATGCATCTACCCGTTTCAGGGTTCACAGCAAATTGAACATTTGAACCACCTGTTTCTACACCAATTTTTCTCAAGCACTGAATTGACCAATTCCGCATAAGTTGAAATTCTTTATCTGAAAGAGTCATTGATGGAGCTACTGTTATTGAATCTCCAGTATGAACACCCATAGGATCAATATTTTCAATTGAGCAAATTATAATGGCGTTATCTGATTTGTCTCGAACTACTTCAAGCTCATATTCTTTCCATCCAAGCAAAGACTCCTCAATTAGTACCTCTGAAATAGGGCTAGCTTGAAGACCATTTTCAACAAGATCTTGAAATTCTTCATAATTATAAGCTACAGATCCACCTGTCCCTCCAAGTGTAAATGAGGGACGTATAATTATAGGAAACTGTATTTCTTCAAGCATCTTATCGGCTTCATCCCACGTATTTACAAATCCACCTTGCGCTGTATCAATACCTATTTGATCCATCGCTGTTTTAAATTTTTCTCTATCCTCAGCCTTATTGATCGCGTCAACCTGCGCACCAATTAATTCAATATCATATTTTTCTAAGATACCATTTTTGTGTAATTCCATTGCAATATTTAAAGCAGTTTGTCCTCCAACTGTAGGTAAAATAGCATCTGGCTTTTCTTTTGCAATAACCGCCTCTACATATTGAGGAGTTATTGGTTCAATATATGTGGCGTCAGCTAAATTAGGATCAGTCATTATTGTTGCAGGATTTGAATTAATCAAAACTACTCTATACCCCTCTTCTTTTAAGGCTTGAGTGGCTTGAGTTCCAGAATAATCAAACTCACATGCTTGCCCAATTACTATTGGCCCTGCACCTATAATTAAAATAGAATTTATGTCATCTCGTTTTGTCAATTTCAATTCTTCATTAATTTTATAAATTTATCAAATAGATATCTACTGTCATGGGGTCCTGGGCTTGATTCAGGGTGATGCTGCACAGAAAATGCTTTAAGGTCTTTACACTCTATTCCTTCATTAGTACTGTCATTTAAATTTATGTGTGTTGGTGTTACATTTTTTGGTAACGATTGCATGTCAACGGCAAACCCATGATTCTGACTAGTAATTTCAACAACACTTGTATTTAAATTCTTTACCGGATGATTGATTCCCCTATGACCAAATTTGAGCTTAAATGTTTTTGCTCCCAACGCTAGAGATAGGATTTGATGGCCAAGGCAAATTCCAAAAATTGGCTTAGATCCTAGTAAGTCTTTAACCATTTTAATTCCGTATGTTACTGCTCCAGGATCTCCTGGACCATTGCTTAAAAATACGCCATCTGGATTAAAATCTAAAATTTGTTTAGCAGTAGTTTCTGCTGGAAACACTGTTACGCTACACTCTTTATCGGCAAGCATATTTAAAATGTTTCGCTTGATTCCATAATCAATTGCAGCAACTTTATACCTACCCGTTTCGGACCATTTGTAGACTCTTTTTGTAGTAACAACCTTAGCTAAATCAAGACCATTCATTGATGGAACTTTTTTAAGTTTATTTGATAGGCTATCTACATCACTATCAATAGCAGATATAATCCCATTCATTGCTCCCTGGTCTCTTATATGACGCGTGAGTGCTCTTGTATCGATATCTTGAATACCTACAATTTTGTTATTCTTTAAATAATCATTTAAAGATGCTTTTGATCTCCAATTTGAAGCAATCAAGGATTCTTCTTTTACAACAAATCCTGACACTTGAATTTTATCTGACTCAATGTCCTCTTCATTGATTCCATAATTGCCAATATGAGGCGATGTCATCGTAACAATTTGACTGCAGTAAGAAGGGTCTGTTAAAATTTCTTGATACCCAGTCATTCCCGTATTAAAACATACTTCTCCAGTTGTCTCTCCCGAATGCCCCAACTGCTTACCTTTAAATAGTCTCCCATCATTTAAGAGTAAGATTGCAGTATTAGTTTGCACCTAAATTCTTCTCCATTATTATATTTGAAATAACTAGATCTTGCACAGCAGTACCTACGGAATTAAAAAAAGTAATGTCCGAATCATTTGTGCGACCGCCTTTACCTAAATTAAATATTTCACCAATCTCCCCATCAACTTTATCCCAACTGTAATCATTATTTTCTATTGGTATTAATAGATTGCCAGCCTCTTTATAACTTGATGATAAGGAATCAACAAAGACTTTTGATTGTTGAATCAGCTTTGTTGAAACCTCTCGTTTGTTTGGCCCGTGCGCACCGACCGCATTTATATGGACTCCATTTGAAATATGACTAAATTCAAACAACGGTTTTTTTGAGGTTGTTGCAGTACAAATAATATCCGCTTCTTTTAAATCACTTAATGTCCCAGGGGATACAGTGTTATCAAATTTGTCACAAAAAAGCTCTACTTTTTTAATATCTCTGCCAATAACCTTTACTGACTCTATTGATTTTACAGTACAAATAGCATCTATCTGAGCTCTAGCTTGAGCTCCATTTCCAAAAACTACCGCTGTGCTTGCGTTATCTCTTCCTAATAATTCAGTTGCGTACCCTGAAGCTGCACCTGTTCGCAAAGAAGTAACTGACTTGCCATCAATTAATGCAGTAGCTATGCCAGTTTTGGCATCCATAACTACTATCACTCCATTGATCAAATCATACCCTATTAAAGGATTATTGCTATGAACATTAATGAGTTTAACTGTGATATACTTACCCCCATTGATATAGGCAGGCATAGATAGGTGATGTGCATCATGATCAGATATTGGCATATTAATTCTTAAAGGTGCTTCAGCGGTTTTATTGTTAACGGAAGAGAAGGCTATCTCCATCGCGTCAATCGCTTCTTGCATCGAAACAGCAGACCTAACATCATCCGCTGAAAAAAAAGGTAAGCTCATTTAGTATCTATTTTTTCGTTAAAGCCCAGGATCCGTCCCAATCATCTCCTGGAGGGTTGTCTTTGTAATGTTCACATCTAGGAATATAAATTTGACTTGGATTTGTTTTTCTACCAGGGAACATGTCCTCAAGCTCATTTGATGTTTTGAAGGCATCAATAGCTTTTGCCCAATCCTGATTCCTATACAATTGCAATGCTTCATTATATGCCGGCAACAATTTATCATACCCTTTTGGCATTTTATCTTTTTCAGAAATTAATTCAAATACCTGGGCAGGCTCGGTCTTACCCATAACGACTACGTAGTCTAAATCGCGCCAAATAAATTTATCTTTACAAGCAGAATAGGTCTCATTTGCTACTTGAATATATATTCCATATTGCTTGGCTGATGCCTCAAGTCTAGCTGCAAGATTAACCGTATCTCCCATCATTGTGTAATTCATTCTCATAGTAGATCCCATATTACCCGTTACAAGCTTACCGGTATTTATACCAATACGGTTTTGCATATTGTGAACAATTTCAGGCCACCTATCACCCTCCTCTTGCCATTTTGTTCGAAGCTCTGCGAGCCTATCTTGCATCTTCACCGCGGTTAAACATGACCAATATTCATGATCATCAACAGGGGCAGGTGCACCATAAAATGCAACGATAGCATCTCCAATATATTTATCAAGCGTACCTTTATTTTTTAACAAAATATCGGTCATCTCCGTTAAATAATCATTCAATAACTCTACTAGATCAGGAGCTGAAAGTTTTTCTGAAAAACCCGAGAAGCTTTGTATATCGGTAAAGAATGCGGTATGATAACCTTCCTCTCCACCTAAAGAGGGCTGCTCTTTGGCTTCATACATTTGGTCAATTAGCTCTGGTGATATATATGTGCTAAATGTATTTTTTAAAAAACGCTTATCTTTTTCTGCGCCAAAATAGTTGAATAAAAATATTCCTCCAAATGTGCTCACTACTGATAAAATAGGTCTAACGACCTCAAACATTTCAAGGTCATTTATAAACTGCAAGTTTGCATAAATGATCCACCCAAAAATTGCTATAACTGGTACCGGAAGAGCATAAAACGGTTTCTTTGGGAATGATATAAAAATGCCAACAATTAAACAGATAAAAAGAATATTGTAAAATGTTGTGGTATTGCTTTTTACTGAAACAAAACTGTCCTGTAAAATGCTATGTATTACATTTGCATGTATTTCAACACCAGCAAATGTTTCCTGAACTGGTGTATTTCTAAGGTCCATGAGTCCAGGTAAAGAGGCCCCAACTAAAGCAACTTTATCTTGCCAATAATCTGGCGGGAGCATTTCTGGATCCATACAGTAACTATAGGGTAAGTAATAAAAAGTTTGAAAACTTCCAAAGTAATTCACAAACATTCGTCCATTATCATCAATCGGTATTCTTCTTACAACTGTTTCCGTTGTGTCTATTAGATTTAATATGTTATTATCAAAGTCGTAATCAAATCCGCCATCTTTTTTTATACCAAGTATATCAATTACAGCGGACATTACAAGCGTTGGATACACATGATCGGGTCCATCAAAGTAAATTGCTGTAGGCGCTCTTCTTATTACACCGTCATTATCCTGTGGAAAATTTGCAGAACCATTACCAACCGAAGCAGAAAGCAGCTCAACATAAGTGTTTCCAATTCTATCTGCTTGCGGAAGTCTGTTTTTTGCCTCACTTGAAATCCCTGATATAATGTGATTTTCAAATGAATATCCTTCAGGCTCCACATCCATCTTTGGTAAAAAGTTCAAAGTATCTTCCTCTTCAAAAACAATTGCGTGATACGTCTTGTTTGAATTTTGAGTTTCAGCTACAAACTTACTAGGGTCATTGCTGTATAAAAATTGATCGGTTACATATTCAAGGTCTTGATTTTCTGATGAGGCGCTTGATGAAAGCGCTTGAACAAGGTCATATTTAAAGGTGTTTTCCTTATCAAAGATAATATCAAAAAGGAGTGCTTTAGGATTTCCTGAGGTTACGGTATTAATTAGCTGACCATGGTAGGCATGCGGCCAATTATGATACCTTCCTAAACCTCCTTCTTCGACGGGCCCTACAGAGGTATTGTCAATATCAATGATAACAACATCCTCAATTGACATTTGCTCTACGCCTGAAGTACGTGCGCGCATTCTTGAGTCGTATGAAATATATTCATACCCCTCTAAAAGGGAATCTATAAAAGTTATTTTATAACTAGCCCAGCCAAAAAAAATGGCCATTAAAAGGCCAATTACGATTCCAGCGCCTACGCGCTTGAAAAAATCTGTTAAGACAACTATTGAAGACTCAACAGATATATCTTCAAAATTATCTAACACTTTCTTCATGTACTAATTTCCATCTTTAGCATCTTGTTCCTTGTTCCATTTAACAAAATCAAGACCATCATCTGCGTCTTGATCAAATTTAAACATAGAATATTTTCCATCCTTTCGGACGTTTATTTGCATACCCTCTACGAGACTGACCCAGTCCTCAAGTGAAACTTCGTAGGGCCCAGCTACTTGTGACGGCGCTTGTACTTCTGTTACTGGTCCTAATTTAAATTTAGGTGCACCACCGCCTTGAGGTGGACCACCTTGCCTCAGTTGTTTTTCTCGAGCCTCTACAACATTTTTTGCTGAATTAACATCAACCTTTCCTTCGTACACCAAAACAGAACTCTCATCTTCCCCTGACTTAGCTCGGTATGTTGTTCCTCTGATAGCAGCAACTGCTGTTGGCGTCCTAACTGCTACATTCTTTTTTTCACCAAAAGCAGCTTTTGCGGCAACCCAAACATCACCTTTTTTAAGAGTTGCTCCAAAATCTTTTACCATAGGCTTTACTTTAGCTAGTGTAATTTCTAGTTCTGAGTTCTGGCCAATTCTTAGCTTACCGCCTCCCGCTAATGATATTTCACAGCGTGACTTTGCCAGAGTTTTAATTACGTCTTTTTCATAGACAGGTGTTCTGGGCATTGCTTTTTTAAATGGACCTGTTCCTTTTTTCTGTATCTGTACTCTTCCCAAAGGAAGGGTTATTTTACCAAACTCCTGCTGTGCTTGAAGTAACGATGAAATAGATAAAGTTAAATAAAAGAAGGGTTTTAAAATGGTGGTTAAATTTTTCATTTTGCGCTTCTTGAACCTAAGAATTCTCGTACACGATTGGCAATATAATTAAAGGGTTTTATTATCCATCTTGTCCATATTGATTTTTCATCTTCTTCCATAATGTCTTCGGGTTTTTCAACTACTTTTAAAATATCCTTAGGTATATCAAGTCCTGCAAATTCCCATGCCATGACTTGAACGTATGGATTCATATCTTCAAGCTTACCAATAAATGTTCGTTCAGCGCTCTTTTCTGGTTCTTTGGTTTCCACGTTAATGAGTTGTCCTGCAATTATACACGTATCTGCAACCACATTGAATGATCCTGTAATTACTTTTTTTATTCCAACTAATTTTCCGATCTCAATGGCACAGTCACTTGTATTGCAATCCATTTTATCATAGCTTTTTTCATTGAGTAGCTCGTTGATCTGTATTCTTTCAACCAATATGAAAGACTTTGTTTGATGTAATTCGAGCCTAAGGAATCCAGTGTATAGGGCAATGTCCTCATCAGTCATACCTTCAGCCGCAAATGAAAAAAGGGCCAGAGTAGGTTTCGCATTGTATCTGCTAAACTTCGACTGTGATGCAAGCATCGAGAAAGTCGCCAGTATCACAATTACTTTTCTATACAAAGCACACCTTATATATAGGCACGCCACAAAAGATGTCTATTTTAAGAATACCATCTTCTTTGTTTTATTTAATACCATTTTACCATTTTGATCTTTTACCATGGCATGGTAAAGATACACACCCGTAGAAACTTTATTCCCAGAAGTATTCATCCCATTCCATATAAAGTTATAATAGCCCGCGGGCCTTAGTTCGTTGGAAGATAGTCTAGTTATCTCCTCTCCAAGTAAATTGTAAATGACTAAATCTACTCGCGCATCTTCTTGAAGGCTAATCTTGATAGAGGTTTGCGGATTAAATGGATTTGGATAGTTCTGACTTAGAACAAATGCGTCAGGATAAAGACTAACGCCAGCATTATTTTTTTCAAGAAACTTTTTTGATCCAATCACAAGTCTAAGGTCTTGTTTTAAGTAAGAACCTGATCCTGTATTAGCAAAACGGTAACCGCTTTCCCACTTTAGATTTTGTGCCTGCTTATTCGTCTTATTAATTATGAATATATCATATTCTTCCGGTACATACCCTAGGCCTTCAAAAGTTAAATACGTTCGCTGACCATTTGTTGGTGCAATAACTTCAAGGTCCCAGAAATGTCCTTCATCGTTTGGCTTTCTTATATCAACAGAGTACACATCGGGAACTTCATTTCTATCACGATTATCAATTGACAATGAAATATTCCCTGGAACAGAAGGCGGTTCAAATTCATCCAGTCGATCATAGCCATCTGATGCTATGTTCAAGACACCAACCGAGTTTAATTCATCTCGAGATCTACCCGTAGAAGCTAAAATATTTATTACCCATTCATTTGCATCCATCGAGATATTATTAATTTCTGGCGTGGTTGTTTTTGCAAGTTTTTTACCAAAGACATTCCCTGTTCCATCAACGTAAATATTTGGATCTCCAGCAGATTTATAGATGTAACCCCTCCATGGCTCTATCGCAGATCCAGGATTTGTCCACCCTCCAAAACTACTCCAAGTGAAAATACTTCCACTATCTGTAATCGGTATATCTTCCTGCGTTCGTACGTTTATTAAGCTAACTGGGAAATTGTATGGATTACCAAAGAACTTCCATTCACCGCTAGCTGCTGAAATTTCAAATGGTGGTGATGTAGGTGTTGATTCACCTTTACCAAAATCAAAGTTTAGTTGCAATAGATCTGGGTACTTGTCTTTATCCCAAATAAAGAAATATGCATCTCCCAAACTTATGTTTATGGGATTCATTTCGGTAAACTCGTTCCACCCATTATTCCATCCATACAATCTATATTTAAATTCATCGGGAGGACCAAGAACTTCTGTTACCGCATTTAACCCTTTATTGGTATTAAATGGTATTGAAAAAAGCTGATAAGCGGACGTATCTGTTCCCGTTGGAATTCCCGCTGACCAGTAATCCGCGGTTGTTACATTATTTTGTGTCTTAGCAACAACAGACTGAACGTAATTGCCATTATAGTCAAGTGGCCACTCACTACGATTTCCTAATTCGTCAAACGCCTCTATGAAATACTCTACTCCTTCAGAGCGTATGTCACTTCCCGGTATGCTTGAAGGCGTTATTTCTCCATCGTTCCATAACTGAACCGAAACGAAACCTGAATTGCTACCCGATCTACGGTAATTCAAGAACACATCCTTTACACCTGATCCAGGGTCTGACACCTGAACATTGATAGATGGTGTAGTTGACCCTTCATCTACCGAAGTTAAAGGGTTGTTATGAGATATCATTGGAGGATTTAAATCTACACCAAAGTAAGCTGTATCAGAATTTGTTGCATTATTAGCGTAATCAACTGTTAGTACGTACCACTCATAAAAACCATCTTCTAATGCTTGAGATGTATCTACTATTGCGGCATCCTCATCTATGAATTCAACATCATTTTTGTCGTACTCACCAAAGACATTACCATTAACAAATATAACCCACTTTTCAATGCCAGAAGGATAATCGCCGGAATTTTGCCATTCGAATCGCGGTTTATCAGAAACCCAATTAACTACCGTATTTCCATTTTGTTCAATGTATGAATTAGGTCCATTTATAAAAAATGGAGCTGGATTTACATTGTCGAATAATGCTTGAATAGTTTTGGAACTGTCTGGATCTTCATTTCCGTATTCATCCATCAAGCGAATGGAGGCATTAAAGGCACCAGGCTCAGGTACACTAAATGCGTACGCTTTTAAAGGATTGTTTTCAGGGAATCCAATAAACTCATCGTAAAAATTGATTCCATCATCAATCTCTACGATTGCTCCTAATAGGTCTCTGTCCTCTGACCAGCTAGGAATTGTCCAAGAAATTGTAAAGTTTGGTTCAGTAGACCACGTGCTTGGAGTTACCGATAAGACTGGTACTGGTGGTGGTGCTCCAGTGACTAATTCTTCAATGACATACATTTCCGAACGCATAATCCCTTCGCCAATTTGTGCTTCTATTCTAAATCTAAAGCCTTTGCCTTTTGATTTATCCGACACTTTAAATTTTGCGGTGGCACTTCCACCAGATGTGGTTGCATCCGATGAAATCAAATCTACATATTTTCCTGATGGGAATATATTCCAGGTTACGCTCTCATTACTACTGACCTGATTACCTTCAAGATCGTTCGTTGTTACCGTGAACTCAAGAGTGTCTTCTCTAGAAACAAAAGTTGTATCCTTATCTCCTGTAATGTCGTCTTCAATTGCGAGAACATATTTACTTGCACCTGCTTCAAAAGCACCAATGTCAGGTTTTCCAACGCGGTAAAACCCTCGATAATCAAAGGGATTACCAGTTTCAGCACCTGCATCAATTGCAGGACTATTCCCCTGTAATCTGTAATCGTCACTCTCAGGATTTCTAAGCTTTGGATCTGACTCGATATTATCAACAGAGGTGAAACTGCCCTCTACATTGGATTGTAAGATATTTGCTTCAGCATAGATTGTTGCATTGTTTGACTTTTGAAACCTATTAGTTGAGCCTCGCATTTGCACAGTATTATTAGACCACACAATATTGTTAATAAAATTAAGATAGCCATCTTCTGCCACATCCATGAAGGCGTTATTGCCGCTATTACCATAAAAAGTGTTGCTCTCTATAATAGAAGTTGCGGCATTACCTGCTTGATCCGCAGTTCCTGACATCAATATCATTTGATTGGCATTGTTATCGTTTGGTACAAAGTTATCAACGACCAAGTTGTTGACAAAATGTAGTGGTGTATTTGTACTTAAGAACGATTCACCAATGCCTACGGATGAATAGACCATATTCTCTTCGAAAAGGGATTGGTCAATTATAAATAGAGGAAAATTGTTCCATAGCGGTACCTGTTCATTGTGGTACACCGATATCAATGATGTTGCAAATGACCTTGAATCGATGCTGTTCCTTTTGAATTCACTTTGTGAAATATGTAAACCAAATGCACCCTCAACATCAATAGCAGATCCTCTTCCGGATGAATTATTATCAACCGCACTAATGCCGTTTTCAATAAATTTGCAATTTTCAATTCTAATATTACCGTACTCATCATCGGAAGTGTTGCGCACTCTTATAGCTCCACCCTGTCCACTATTGTTTTCAAATGCGTCAACATAATTTCTATTAAATGAGACGTTTGAAAACATCGAATATTTAACGGAGTTTAGCACTATTGCTCCGCCACCCATTCTGGCTCTATTGTCGTCGAATATAATATTGCTAAAATAAACTGAGTCAACATTATCAACATAAATTGAGCCGCCATTTGATTCTGAATATGCGTTATGAAGAGTCATTCCTCTCAAAAAAACTTTTTCTAGGTCTGGATCGACAAAATTAAAGTGGCGATTATTTTCTGCGTTTATGATCGTGTTGTTTGGTCCCGCTCCTATAATAACTATTTCTTTGATAGGTCCACTATTGTTGGTGTCGTCTGGGTTGGATTGGTTGGGGTCTCTAGAAAAATTTATGCCACCATCACTAAAGTTGCCAGCTGCAATTCTAATTGTATCTCCGCGTTGCGCTATGTCTGACAATGCTCTTCTCATAGAATTAAAAGGACTGGCAAAACTGCCATCGCCATCTTGAGATTGGCTGGGGTCTACCCACCAGTTAGGACCATTGTAGCTAGGCGTAGCTAGTACAACACTTGAAAAAGGGCCTTCAAAATTTGAAGTATCTACTGCGGTGACAGTAAAGTGATACCCGGTTCCGTTTATTAAATTTTGTACTAAAAAATTAGTAGCAGATGTTTCACCTGCCTTGGTTAATTCTTGAGAGTTAAAAGTTTCCTCTAAAGTGTAATATACATTATAGTGTTTAATATTATCTGCGCTGTTTGCGGTCCAAGATAATTTTACACTTCTTGTTAATGCTTGTGCGGTAAGGCCTTCAACTGTGTCAGGATATGGTGACTTTGATAACGAATTCTCGTAAGCTCCTAGGTCAGGATTTGAATTTGAGGGTGTTGGCCTCCTATTTCCATTGATATCTAAAGCGGTGACTGGTACTGAATCAAAAGATAGTGTACCTGCACCTATCAAAGGACTTGCATCTGACAGCTGGTAGTTACCAGCTCCTTTAAAAGCAGGATCAACACTAATAGTATTTTCGTTGAATTTTAAACTATGATATTGTTCAAACTTAGCCAGGTCCTGTATGTTGTTGTATCCATTTGTAAAATTGTTAAAATAACCACTATTATTTTGATTGCCTAAATTATTAAACCAAAAGGCATCTGCAGGTTTATCATCCGAAGAATCATCGGCTTTATTACCCCATATAATATTGTTAAACCACAAATTTTCAGTCTGCTCAAAAGTCCATGAGCCAATTCCTCCACCAGCTCCTGAGTTATTACCTGACTGAGTCTGAGCAATGTTGTTTACAATGGTGTTATTAATTAGATCTACTGATGCTTTAAAGTTTCCTCCATTTTTATTTACAGAAGGTGGTTCTATCATCAATCCTCCACCAAAAGATTCACCTTGAAATGAAAAAGAAACATTGCTATCAACTACTGTTCCTTGAATAATAGCCGGTCCACCAATATTTAACGCACCACCTGCAGCAAGCTCCAAAGATTCTGCTGTATTTTTAGTAAAACGGGAGTTATTTATCTCCAGCACATTATCAAAAGTAGGATCCCAGTTTGGCGATAAATAAATGGCCCCTCCGTAAGCGCCTCCATTGTTTGCTTGCGCCCGGTTTCTGCTAAAGGTGGAATTTGAAATTAACACATTTGTTGCAGCTTCGATTGAAATTGCTCCTCCGTTAGAATAGCCATTACTATCAAATGCAAGATTGTCACTGAATGATGAATTACGAATACTCACTCTGCGCTCTTCGTTGCTAAGCTCACCATACATCGCCATTGCTCCACCACGATAGGCATCATTTGAATCAAAAACACAGTTCTCAAAAATAGCTGAGGCATTCTCTATGAAAATTGCTCCTCCAGTAGCACTTGTTTGAAATTCGCCAGCTGAGTTATGAACAAAAATACAATCTGTAAACTTTGGTTGAACAGAATGGGAGTGATTTTGATTAAACCCTTGATTGCTAGATTGGGATTCAATAAAAAAGGATCCACCTCTATCTAATGTTTTACCTCCCCTGAAAGTAAGACCAATAAATTGAAACGTAGAATCAATGTCGTGGTTATTTGATACTATGTTAAAATGCCGACCTTTACCTAAAGCATCAATAATAGTAGAGGATGCACCTTTTTCAGACCGAATAACTAAACTGTCAAGATTTTTATAATAACCTTGATTATTTTCATCAAATACATAAAGAGGATATTGAATTTCGTTAAAATTGTATGTACCAGGTTTAAGCATCACCGTATCACCTGAAGCTGCTTTTTCCATTGCTTTTTGTATGCTTGCTAATGGACCACCAACACTTCCATCGCCATTTTCATCGCTTCCATTCGTTGCAACCCACCAAACCGGTCCAGCATGTGATGGTGAAAGATCGATGCTAGCAGGGGAACTTTCATAACCACCACTATTTACAACGGTAACCTGAAAATAATATCTAGAAGAATTGTTAAGACCTGTTTGAGTATAAGTGGTATCTTGAGTTTCTTTCACTAGCGTTGAATTGCTTCTAGTTACTGCTTTGGTATCCATATAGACTTTATACTGAATATTTGGGTCTTCCGTTTTATCTGGAGAAGTATTCCAGGTTAATTGAATTTGTCCACTTCCACCTTTTGCAACCAATCCTTGGACTGAAGGTGGTGCCGGAGATTTACCTAGTCCGTTTTCGTATGCGCCTAAATCAGGATTTGATCCAACTGGGGATGGCCTTTCTTTTCCTGATATATCTTTAAGGGGTGCGTTTAGGAAAAGATATGTATCCCACGTTGCAGTTCCTTTTCCTAATGCTAGCGAAGTACCGGATAAAGTAAAATCACCATTAGCTGTATCGGTAAAAGCAGGATCAAAATCATAGGTATGGTCAAAGGAAAGACCTTGATTAGCTGATAATGCTGCATCAAGGTTTTGTATGATATTATAGTCTGCTTTTAGATCAAAATTTTCAAGTTGAACTGGGTATACATCTTGACGAGCTGTATTTCCATAAATAATATTATTAAACGCATATAGCGTGTGCTTTTCCTGTTCAACACCGTTGAAGAAATGGTATTCGTAATCTCTGAGGAATATTCCGGAGACATTATTTCCACCACCTAACGCATCGTTATTTGCGATAGTATTATTGATAAATAATGAGTACTTGTTATAATATGAATTAGGACCATCAATCGCAATAGTTGCTCGCGCAGATCCTTGCGGAGATCGAACGAGATTGTCATAAAAAAGAGAGTTTGTAAGAATTATAGCTGAGTTTGATGCAAGCGCAGAACCAGACGCGCTATACTTACCCTCTACCTTGTTTCCTTTAAAAATAGACGCATTTATTTTATGTGGGGATTGTGCGTAGCTGACAAGACCTATTGCGCCTCCCATAGCATCTCCATCAGAATTAATAACTGAATTATCAATAAATTGACATTTATCTACATTAAGAACAGCTTCCGCATCAGCAAAAATTGCTGCGCCTGTCCATCCATTAACAGTCTCATCTATATTTTGACGAAAAATTACATTAGAAAATTTGGGATTACTTTTTCCTCCTATCCGTACGGACCCACCAGCAGCATTCCAATTATTCCCGGTTGCTTTTCCACGGTAAAGAGTTATGTTCTGGATAACCCAAGTGCTATCTGCTTCAGGTTGATTATCGTTGTAATTATTTTCGGCATTAAATGAGAAATGTCTCGCTTTATGCTCAGCATCAATAATTGTCTTATCAGCGCTCTTAGTAGGATCTCCAGAAATGACAATTTGTTTTAGGATAGATATATTTCTATTAGTAACACCACTGTGAGTTCCTTCCATCATAATGATAGTATCCCCTGCAGCAGCAACCTCCAGCGCACTTGTCAAATGGTTAATAGGGTAATTCTTAGAACCATACTCAGAATTATTTTCAGAATTATTTGGGCTTTTTCCACCGCTTGTTGCAACATACCAAGGACCAAGATAAGTTGGGGTGACAGAGAATGGCCCCACTCTTGCGCTTTCAGAGGATTCATCGGTTTTTAAAGCGGATACTGAAAAACTATAAGCAGTTCCAAGCGTTAAACCTGTAGCAGTGTACATTGTATCTTTCGATGTAGCTAGAAGCTGTCCATCCTTATAAATTTGATATTCTATATTATCTTGAAGCGTGGGATCGTTCAGGCCTTTTGTACTTGGAGACCAATTTAACTTTGCTCCATAACTAATAGCTTTTACAGCAAAATTTCTTGGGGGCATAGGACCAGTCATAGTTGCATTCGCATTTTCGTATGCGCCTAGATCAGGACTTGATCCACTTGGAGCAGGCCTTTCACTGCCTGCAATATCTTTTTGAGAGGAAGTTAGACCCCAATCATTCCAAGTTAATGCACCCATTCCAATGAGCGGACTTTTATCTGAGAGGCTATAGTCGCTATTTGACTTATCCTTATAGCCAGGATCAATATCGTATACATTTTTACCAGCCCACGTCTCATTCACGCCATCTTGAATACTGCTATAATCTACGTATAGTTTAAAATAGTCATTTTGAGCACCTATGATGGGACCTTGTGCAGAGTTATCATTATATTTGTATACGGATCCATTTTTATAAACGCCGCTATTTGATACTATCGTATTGAATATTAACGTCTTGGAATTTCTACCACTATATATACCATAAGAAATTGTACCTCCGTACGCGGGTCCTTCATCTTTCCTGTTAACGTAATTACCATCAAAAGTGGAGTTTATTATTCTCGTATCACCTGGAACATACTGCTGCAGATTGCTGTCCCAAGAGCCAACGTCAACACTAATAGCGCCGCCTCTGACATCGTTATAAAATCCATTACCTTCGTTCTCAACAAAATTATTAACAAATAATCCGTTTGTTATTTCAAGCTGCCTGTTGGAGTGTATTGCACCTCCATACCCGCCGCCTTCTGCCTTTACGCTATTTTTTGAGAATTCAGAATTGGTAATCTTTAAAAACTTAGATCTTAAATCACTATCATTGTATATCTCTTCATAGTCAAGTGCGCCGCCACGGTCCGTTGATTCATTTTCTGTAAATACACAAGAATCAAAATTGACCGTTGATTGGCGATCAACATAAACCGCGCCGCCAGAATATTCTGCTTTATTTTTTTCGAAATTACAATTTTTAAAGTCGATTTTGGATGTACCGTAAATCGCAACAGCTCCGCCACGATCGCCTTGATTGTTTGACGCAAAACCATTTCTAAAAGTAATTCCTTGAAAAATGGTAATGTCATCTATGTTGTTGAGAGATATTTGAAAAATTTTATTTTTCTTATCCGCATCAAAAATAGTTTGACTAGCGCCACCCGTTCCTATCATTACGAATGATTTATTGGCATTACCAATATAATCGTCACTAAAGTCATATGTGCCTGGTTTAACTCTAATGGTATCGGTGTAATTGCCAAGTAAATACGAATCAAAAACCTTTTGAATCGTTTTAAAAGCAGTTGCTTCTGTGTAACCATTATTGTTATCAGAACCGTTTACGCCATCTATCCACCAATTGTTGGATACTTGTGAAAAGACAAAAGAAAAACTAAAAATTGTTGATATTAAAAACTTATACATCAGTTTGATCCTCCAGGTAAAACTGGTGGCTCAGGTAGAGGAACTGGGTCTTCTACCGTTGCGGCTAAATATGCTGCTGCACCCCCGCCTAATAATAGTGATGTCCACATTAATCTGCGAATTGTTTTTCCTCCACCACCTGATTTTTTAGTACCAGCTGACAGCGCAGGATCCGCTGCTGCTAGTATGTCAAGCTTATCTTGAGGTGCTTTTAAACCTACAATCTCCCAACCAACAACTTCAATCACTGTTAATAGATTATCTACAGGACCCTTATAGGTTTTGCTTACTGTACGAATAGTTGCACCAGTCTCAACGGAGAACATCTTTGCATCTATAGTATAAGAATTACCTAGCTTTCCGAACGCACCTGAGACCATATTTTGAACACCGAGTAGCGCACCAACCTCTGCAGCACATTCTGATGATGTACAACCTGATTGTTGAAAACCTTGCTCGTTTAGGATCTCATCCATTTGGTTACGTTCAACCATAATTACAGCGTCCGTGTTAACCATTTCACTCATTAGGCGATCTGTGAGCGTCTTTGCTTCAAGCTGACTTATACCGCGTCCTTCAAATTCTAATAATGCTACGGTTTGCTTTCCTTCTGCAACCTGTGCATTAAGGTGTACATTTAATAACGCTAAACCGATAAGTGATATTGGTAATCGATAAAATTTATTCATGGTATTCTCAAGTTGTATTAATTGGTGAACGTATCTAGATCAATTATTTTACAAGAGGTGGCAGCTCAGCTAACCTCTTATCAATTTCCTCTGATAATTCTCTAACAAATTTTTCTTCTTCTCCTTCATGAAAACCTTTTCGCATAAAGGTCAGCTTTCTATATCCGTCCATTACAAAGAGCCTGGGAAGCTTCATCGCATTGTAACGCTTCATAGTGTGACCTCTTCTATCATAAAGGATAGGCATGGTCATTCCTTTTTTCTTTAAAAAGCCTTCGGCTTGTGGCGCGTCAGAATATTTCATACCAAATACTTCACCCGGGTTATTGCGAGTTGCATCTGTGATATCTATAAGATAAAATTTAATTCTTGTATCCTTATATTCTTGATATACTTGCTCAAGCAGGGGCAATTCTTTCATACATGGCTGACACCAAGTAGCGAAGAAACTTAAAATAACTGCATGACGGTTAGGTTGCGTTACGTTCTTACGAAGTTTTTTACCTTCAACCTCTGTCCAATTTTTTAAAAATTCAAATTTGCCAGGTGCATACATCAAAGCAAAAGAAGGTGCTTCATCCCCAATTTTTAGATCGAGTGGATCTACAGCTGATTGTTTTTTTGAATCCTCTTGACTGATACCAAGCGTTAAAAATCCAAAAATAAAAAATAATTGAAAAAACTTAAGTTTCATGATTTTCCTTATATTGTTAGTCTATTAAGATTAGCACTCGACAATCATTGAGTACTTTATAATTTCTATTTGCAAGATCGATTTTAGATACATCAGCATTGCTAATTGTGATATCTGTTTTATTTGTTCCAGAAGTAGCTACACCCTTGACCACCATAGGATTCCCCATAACGCGCTGGTCTTTTTGAGCTGCTTCCAGAGTTTTAGAGTAACCAGCTACTCCATTTTCTACAGCATATTTTCGTGAATATTTTCCCGGACCATAAATCGAGTTTCCATTCTGGTCTAAAATCCTAGGCGCCATAGCAGGTCGCGCATTCAAACCTCTAGCGTCTATTATCACACCAGTGATTCCACCTGCCTGAGGGGTGTTAGGCTGAGAGGTTGTTCCAGAGGTATTGTTTGCCGACAGATTGTTTGCGGGTACCGTAACGGGAGGAAGTACGATATCAGAAATTCCACTCATAGGAACCGAATACTCCATCTCCACAGATGTATCACTCAAATATTTTGGCTGACCCACAGGTCTCGCTCCCCTTATAAATCCTTGAACTTTAGTATTAATTACATCATCAACCATGGCACCACTCATTGTGGTTTCACTAGTCAGCGTAACTCCATTTACAATCTCAATCAACTGTCGCATAGCATCTTGCTTTGCAATTCTAAGAGCCATTCTTCTCGCCATTCCAGCATTTACAGCATTTGATGGTACAAAACCAATCCCAACAGCATTGATCATTTGCTCTGAGTAATTAATGCTACCCTTATCGAGTTGCGTAACAACTCCTTGCGCAAAAATACTGCTAAGGATAAAAATATTTATATAGATTAACTTTTTCATAGATATTCCTTTAAAATAAATTTATTGGGATACCTCAGCGGTAATCCTATTACCACTAAGACCCGTTACTTTTATAGTAAGTCCATCGGGACTTGTTTGAGCAAGACCCATAGCTAATGCCTGAGCCTTGCCTTCAAATTCAACTTCAAATTCCGCAACCCCATCGTTTAGACTTTTTGCGTACGCATTGCGAATTCCAGAAACTGTTTGTGCTTTTAAAAAAGATTCAAATGTCATGTAAGACATAAAATCAGCTTTTTTTAGGACGATATAAACTTTGGTAAAGTTAGATTGTTGTGTACTCCACTTTGTTATGAGCTGTGTAATAATATTTTTACCAAGCTCTTCGGCCGCCTGATTTGCAGCCATAGTCCCTGCAGTTGACTCGGAAATATGAGGTTTTTTTCCTCTGGCTGATGGAACTACAGCCAGAATTTCTCCTGTGTCAGTTCTAACTATCTTTCCATTTGCATCCGCTTGACCTGAAAACATTGGACCAAATTTTCCACCAGATGATATTTTTGCGGTTCCTATAACAATTACTTCTGCTCCGAGTTGTGATGCTATCTTAGCTGCAGCAGATACATTGCCAGCAAGCGCACTTGAATACTCTTGACCGCCTTTCAAAGCTTGAACTAATTGTCGATCTACAACATCAAACCCTTTTTCATAAAACATGGATAACAACTTTGTTTCTGCAAAATTGGTTGCTGTCTTATCAATTAAATTTTCCTCGTTCATTAGGAAAATAATGCGCGGACGATTCATTGAGTTTAATAGCGTTTGAAAAGCAGCCTCATCAGCCATTACTTGATCGATCATATCGGTAACTTCGGCTTCAATCGTAATCTCAAAATTACCATCAGGGCCTTTGCTTTCCTTGATGACTTTAAATGTTTTCACGAAGCCTTGAGCTTTAGAATAAATGTTGTCTTCAATTGAAGTAGCTGTAACTGTAGTTGTTGATGTCATGTACGCACCAAGACCTTGCTCGACAGCATCTCTTTTTGCTTGCTCAATTGCAGCGTCTTTTGTTAATCCATAGCCTACTCCAGTAGCTTTTTGCTGAGCAAAAGCAAACGTCATAGAGGCTACTAGCATATACAAAAAAATATTTTTCATCTTAATTATCATTTTTCTCTCGTTTTTATAAAAAGGACGCACTTATATATATAAGGTACGAACTAATGCAAATTATTCAATTCAGCCTCAGGAAGCAATATATATTGCCTCGGTGTGATACAGGTCAAAATTATAGATTACGCTTATTTTATTTAAAAAAAATTGAAAGTATATTCAAAGCACTTATAATTTTTTAAGGAAAGCCTTATGTTAAAAAAATATTTATTTAATATATCAATTTTATCGCTCGTATTTCTCGCAGCGTGCGCAACTAAACCTGAAAGCGATGTTGATACGCCAGAGTATCATTATAAAGCAGGTATGCGCGCTGTTGACAACATGGATTACCAGCAAGCTATTAAATCATTTCAACGCTCCATTGATCTTGACAGTAAGTTTGCTTTGGGTTTTGGCGGATTAGGCCTAGCAAACGCAAGACTAGGTAATAACAAAGAGGCTAAAAAATTTGCATCTACCTGCGCATCGAAAGGGAGCAAAGATTCAGATGCATTGGCATTAAGTGCGCGCATCTGGATTAATATGCGTGAATCAGAAAAAAAATGGTTTAAAAAAGCTGAAAGCCATCTAGAAAAATCATTAAAGAGAAACAAGCAACATGAGGGAACTCAGTATTGGTATGGTGTTGCGTACTTATATAATTACCAATTTAATGAGGCCGAAGATTATTTCAGAGATGTTGTAAATAAGCGCGGTGAGTATTCTGGAATGGCAGATTCAAAGTGGAAACTATCTCAAAAAATTGTCCGTGCGATGCCTGGAACTCCAGTAGGGAAAAAAGTTGCCCTTAAAGAACGTATCAACCGTGCAGATCTCGCTGTTCTTTTTTCCGAAGAACTTAAAATAGGTGTTTTATTTGATAAAATGCCAACCCAGTCTGCAGGATTTCAAAGTCCCAGTCAAGCTGCACAAAATACCACAATTCAAGTACCAAACGACTCAAGAAATCATTGGGCAGAAACTTGGATAAAAGATATGATTCGTTATGGTGTAATGAATGTAGAGCCCGATGGAAATTTTTACCCTGACGATAAAATTAACAGAGCAACCTATGCATTGGCTGTTCAACGATTACTAGTTGTTGCCACTCGTGATCAAAGCCTTGAAACAAAATATTTTGGCGAAAGTCAGAGTAGATTTAGCGATGTTCCAAGTAGCCACTTTGCATATAACGCAATGGCGGTATGTACTGAAAGAGGCATTATGCAGGTTGATATGATGAATAATAGATTTAATCCTACTGGTGATGTAACAGGGGCAGATGCATTACTAATAATCAGAAATCTACAAAACTCACTTCGAATGACGTTTTAATATTTTCTTATCCGGTAAGATGAAAAGGGTTGCTGCGGTGACCCTTTTTATTTTTCATTGCAATATATGCAGGTAAATTTATAAATGGGAAAATATAGACTAGCACTCATTCCAATCACGTTCCTCCTATTTTTTGGGTGCGTGGAAACACTTATCACCATAAATGTACTTCCTGACGCAAGATACAAAATGAGTGTTTTATCGAAAGGCGACAAAGAAGATATTGAGGACAATGACTTTACACTTCCTAAATCTAAACAATGGAGCTTTAGGATGTTTCAAGAAAAAGATGAAGAAACAGGAAATACGATTTATTTCGCTAGTAGTGAGGGTCTGCTAGAGGGTACAAATCTTTTGATAAATAATGATCATTATGGAACGCTTCGTTATCCGATATCTGTAAAGTTAAAAAAAGGTTTTTTTTCAGATACCTATATGCTGTATCAGCTCTTTGAGGGAAGAAAGATTGACAAGAAATATCCTGCTCTTAGCGATGCTCTTTTAGAGCCAAGCAATGAAAGTAAACAAGCGGTCGTTTTTACTGAAGTGATGTTATTTTGTTTAAATGAATCCTTTAATTACACTTTATCGGAAGATAACGTAGAGGATTTGCTAAAAGAGCGTATACTCAATCATTTTAAAGGAGCATTTTACAAGGCAAAAAAAGACGAATATTTAAAAGATCTTGTTCGACCCATAGAAAGTAGTACAGGAAAAATAATTGACCTTCCAGTAGATTTTATGCGTTCAAACTTTCAACCGTTTACGAAGATACTTCCACCAGAATTTATTGATTCATCATTAGCAGGAATGCTGCCGTGCATAAATGAGGCAAACGCAACTATAAATCTAAATGATGACTCATTCAAACTTGTAAGTACATTACCAGGTCAGATATTTATGAGTAACTCTGATTCTGTTTATAACGATACTTTAATGTGGTTGTTTGATTTAAAAGATTTTGCAAATGACTCTTATGTAATAGAAGCGGCTTCAATTATTTATTATCCAAAAAAAATACAAAAAGCTATATTGGTTGGCACTATTTTAATCTTATTTGTGTTATTTTTAATTGCTAAAAGAAAGGCAATATTGTGAAATATATAACTACTATTATAATGGCATCTCTTACGCTGGTCGTAGCGAAACCGAAATTTTCTGATCAGCAAATCGCTGCAATGACACCTCAATATTTTAAACGAAATCATAGCGCGCCAAAACTGACTGGGCTGAAGATATATACTGACAACGGACAAAGGATATATCAGGTTGAAATTGATGTTAGCAGAAATCGATCAAACGATGATCTAAGCTTTGCAGTTTCAGCGCTAGCCAATATGGGTCAGTACGCAAAAAAGCCATTCAAAAAATATGTAGTAATAATGCGATCTGATGTACGGGGGAAGACAGTTGATATTTGCGAAGCAAATTCTCGATGTACAGCAGATTATATGATACGAAAACAGGTTACCTATGACCACTGGTACAAAAAGTGCGTTACATTCACCTCAGGTTGAGGCAGGCGTTATTAAATATATATCATTAGTTTTTCTGTTGTGCGTAACATTTTCTCAACAAACAAACAAGATACACCCACACCCAAAAAAGTTTTTAAGTAGCAACAAAATATTTCATCACCCTGATAAAGCACTATTCAAATCACGCGCATTTAATCTTGAAATGTTTATCGGGTTTAACAAAGATCAAATCAAAGAGGCTAGTTTATTTTTCCGAACCGACTCTCAGCCAAGATACCGTGAGATTTCTTTTTCTATGGATAGCGAGCGATTTTTATATCGCTACAATCCCAAAGAAAATCCGGCAAATTACATAACCTATTTTTTCACTGTTGAATTAAAATCAGGACAGGTATACGCAACTCCTGTTGATAGCTCAGGGCTCTTAAGCCCTATCACCAAGAATCTTATTGATCCAATCAAGTATTACAAAGAAAGAGCGGAAGGAAAATCTTGACGAGCAAAAAAACTTCAATAAATGATCTTATAAAACAAATTAATGATCATAATTATCAATATTATGTTTTAGATAATCCAATTATATCGGATTACGAATATGATAGCTTAATGCGTGAGCTTCAAAGTTTAGAAAAAAAATACCCAGACCTGATAACGCCAAATTCACCAACTCAACGTGTGGGTGCAGCTCCACTGAGCGCATTTGATTCGATCGATCATTCTATACCGATGCTTTCATTAGAAAATGCGATGAATTCAGAGGAATTAACTAAGTATTATGAAAGGACAAAGCGTGGGCTTGATACAGGACGTGATATTGATTTTATTGCTGAACCTAAACTTGATGGAATTGGAGTAGAGCTTGTTTATGAAAATGGTTTATTTACATACGGTCTTACGCGAGGCGATGGAAACAAGGGTGAAAACATAACACAAAACTTAAAAACCATTAAAGCAATTCCGCTATCTCTAAGAACGGATAAGTTTTCCTCGCCAGAATTACTTGAGGTAAGAGGTGAGGTATTTATGGAGAAAGATAAATTTAAAATCTTTAATGATGGTCGGTTAAAAAATGAGCTAACTATTTTTGCTAATCCAAGAAATGCAGCGGCTGGTAGCTTAAGACAGCTTGACTCTTCTGTTACAGCAGGCAGACCCCTTTCAATTTATTGCTATGAGCCTGGTAAAATAATCGGGAAGGAGTTTGAGAATCACAGCGAATTTTTATCCGTGTTAACCGATTGGGGATTCCCTGTGAATCGTGAAATCAAGTTAGTTAAAAACATAGATGGTATTATATCTTATCACAAAAAGCTCGAAGAGAAAAGACATACGCTTCCCTATGAAATAGATGGAACAGTTTTCAAGGTTAATAATATTAAACAACGAGAAATTCTCGGTCTTCGAAGCAGATCTCCAAGATGGGCTATCGCTGGAAAGTTTAAAGCAGAACAAGTTACAAGTGAAGTGGTTGACATTATAGCATCTATTGGAAGAACGGGTGCAGTAACGCCTGTTGCAAAATTAAAACCAGTCAATGTTGGTGGTGTTATTGTAACAAACGCAACATTGCACAATCAAGATGAGATTGATAGAAAAGACGTAAGGATAGGCGATACTGTTTTAGTTCAAAGAGCCGGGGATGTTATTCCGGAAGTTGTAAAAATAATAAAAAGTAAAAGACCTAATAACACTTCGAAATACATATTACCAAATGAATGTCCGGTGTGCGAAGAGCAAGTTATTAGGCCTAGAGATGAATCTGTAGCAAGGTGCAATAATGCATTATGTCCAGCTCAAGTAAAAGGACGGATTAAGCATTTTATTTCAAAAGGCGGATTAGACATTGAAGGTTTTGGAGACAAACTAGTTGACCAACTTGTAGATAAAAACCTTCTTAAAACTTTTGATGATGTCTTCAAGTTAGATTTTGCCGATTTAGAACCACTCGATAGAATGGCAAAGAAATCAGCTCAAAATGTTATTGATGCAATTATTAATTCTAAAAAAACTACATTCTCAAAGTTTATATATGCGTTAGGGATTAGAAATGTTGGATCGCATTTATCTAAAGTATTAGAAGAAAAATTTGAATCAGATATTATAAAATTTCAACATGCGTCAATTGAAGAGCTTGAAGCAATAAATGAAGTTGGTCCAATTGTTGCTGATGCCATCATTAATTTTTGGTCTAATACCGCTAATCTGGATATGGTTAATGAGTGCTTTAAAAGTGGTGTGAAGTTTTCTCAAAAGAAACTGGAAAGTCAAAATCTTTACAACGCTAGCTTTGTATTTACTGGCACCTTAAAAACCATAAAGAGAGCAAAGGCAAAAAATTATGTCGAATCCCACGGTGGCCGTGTTAGCTCATCAGTGAGTAAAAATACTAATTATCTTGTTGCAGGGGAATCTAGCGGATCTAAATTAAAAAAGGCTAAAGATCTTAACGTCAAAATAATTGATGAACTTCAATTTTTGAAAATGATTGACAAATAAATCATCGTATTTTTACAATCCTTTATTATACTGCAATTAAACAAAAATAGGTTACTTTAATTCCATGGATGCAATAACAATTAAACGATTAACGAAGAGTTACTCCGGGGTAACTGCACTTAAAGGTATTGATATAAGCATTGCTGAGGGTGAATTTTTTGGTCTTTTAGGTCCTAATGGAGCCGGAAAAACAACCACAATAAATATTTTAACTGGTCTTGTGAGAAAAGATAGTGGAGAAACCAATATTTTCGGTGCTGACACAGAAAGTGATTTTAGATTTACAAGAAAACAGGTTGGAATCTCAGCCCAGGAGTTTACTCAAGACTGGTTTTTCCCATTAGATAAATTGCTTTTATTTCAAGCGGGTTACTATGGTATTAAAAGCAGAGACGCAATGGAACGAGTTGAAAGTCTTCTTGAAAGATTAGGTTTAAAAGATAAGCGTAATGCTAAGATTCGTCAACTTTCTGGAGGAATGAAGCGCAGATTCCAAATAGCAAAAGCACTTGTTCATGACCCAAAAATATTGATACTTGACGAACCCACTGCTGGTGTTGATGTAGAGTTAAGACACGAACTTTGGAAGTTTTTCTCTGAACTACATGATGAAGGAAAAACTATTCTTCTTACAACGCACTATATTGAGGAGGCTGAGATGCTATGCGATAAAGTTGCAATTATTGATTCAGGTAAAGTAATAACTGAAGGTTCTCCTAAAGAATTAATAGGTAAAGATTCTACGTCAGGTATTACAATATTTCTTTCAGAGTCATTCCAGGGACTAAAAAAAATCCTTAACGGCTACACTTATACTAACGAGGACAAAAGAATCCATTTTTCTACTAAAGACCCTGAAGGTGACATGCCAAAGATCATCAGAATTTTAAGTGAATCGGGTGCACACATTCAGCGAATTGAAACCGACAAGTCTTCACTTGAAGATGTATTTCTAAATCTAACAGGTAAAGGAATCAATAAATGAATTGGGTTGGATTTAAAACGCTTACGTTTAGAGAGGTTGGAAGATTTTTTTCTGTATGGAGACAAACTATAATACCAGGTCTTATTTCATCAATACTTTATATTTTAATATTTGGCTTTACACTTGAAAAACGAATAGATAACATCGATGGGATACCATATACTCTTTTTATTCTGCCTGGATTAATCATGATGAATGCTCTTTCAAATGCTACTTCAAACTCTTCATCTTCAATGCTACAGATGAAACTACTTGGACAGCTACCAGATATTCTACAAGCTCCTCTTTCAAGTTTTGAAATTTCTATGGCCTATATAATTGGAGGTATGGTGCGAGGCACGATTAATGGAATTCTAATTATGATAGTAGGAATTTTAGTTGGAGGAATGACAGTAGCAAATCCATTTCAAACTATTGCATTTATTTTTATAGTATCATGGGCATTCTCAAGTATCGGGTTACTATTAGGTCAGCTGTCTGAAAGCTGGGATCAATTAGCAACAATGCAGAATTTTGTTCTTACGCCTCTTAGTTTTTTAGGTGGAATATTTTATTCAATAAAAATGCTTCCGGAATGGGCACAAACTCTCAGCATGTTTAATCCAATCTACTACATGATAAACGGGCTCCGATATACGATATTGGGTATTTCTGACTCTGACCCTTTACATAGTTTTTTAATTGCAACTTTAATGACATTAATATTTACAACTGCGTCAATAAAACTTATGGAGAATGGTAAAAAAATTAAACAATGAAACTAATCAAGTTTACTGCTATTGTTTTAATGTCATTTTTATATGCCCAGTCAGATTCAACAAGGTGGAAGCAATACAGTCGGATTGGATCTGTTAGCGTAGATTCGTCCAACGGATTATTTGGTTTCTTCCGATTAAATAGAAAAACCGATACATCATATAAAGACTTAAGACTTTTTGCGTATGGAATTCAAAATCAGTCTTTTCTTTATTTAAGATATAAATCAAGTGACAAGTATAGTGCTGATTCTAAATTTTATAGATATACCATTACTTCGGTAAGGAAAAATACTCGTGTTGATATGAATCTACAATATCACTATAACCAAGGTTTTGGATATTTTGCAAATCAATACAAAAACGGATTAATCAATATTGAAATAGGTCATGGTTTTGACATGTCAGACTATCTAAACGCTACAAGGAAAACTTCATATTTAAAAAGTGGTATTTTTTGGGATCATAACACTCCATGGTTTTCAAGCAAATTAGAGTTTGAGCATTTTCAACAAATAAGTGAAGTTGTGAAAAGCAATCTATCGAGGAATCAATATATTTTTGAGGTGATATTTCCAATCAATAAAGAACTATACGTAAACCTGAACATAGAGGTTGAAGATTTCTTAATCCAAGAACAAACTGACGCTTCGTCCTTAACTTTGGCTGTGGGATGGAAAGGTGACATACGAAAACTATTTTAGTTAATTATTAACAAATGCTAGTATTGTTCTTGGATATTCATCAACGACCACAATAAAACCTTTTTTGTCAAAACGTACCACACCTTCCCAATTTCTGGATTCTTTATTGATTACAAATTGAATTGGTTTAGAATCGGTTCTCTCTATTTTATTTTTATATATTTTATATTCAACTAGTCTCTCAACGTGGTCGTACATTTTATGTGTTACCCCTTCATCAACTTTTTCTAAGACCTCGTCAAAAGCAGGCTTGAGTCTTTTTTTCTCACCAGGCCAATAAAAATTAAGAGCCCAAAATCTGCTTTTATTGTCAACTTTAGTAGCATCAGTCAATCTGTACTCTAGATTTTGAAATGCTAATAACCTTGATTTTTTTAGTGATCTATCAAACGAAACAATTTTCGGATCAGGGTAAATATTTTTTCCATTGGCTTCAAAAATAGCAAGGATTTGATTTCTATGCTTTATTAAGCTTTCAAAAGCCATATTTTTTATATTTACAGGTACAGGGATTTCAGTTAGCGAATCATTATTTATTTCAATCAATGAATTATCCCTACTGATTACACCCATAACAATATAACTCCTCATAAGATCATCGTCTTTTGATTCAATTATTAAATAGACATTTCTCCCATCAAAACATATAGCTTCAAATCCTTGGTAGCCTTTTATACTTTTTCTGAAGTCTGGTAATTTAAGTTTAATTTTTTGCGGTATTATTGGCTTTCGCGATTTTTCTTTTAGCCATTTGTTAATACGCGACTTTGAAATTGAATAGAATGCTGGATCATCATAATCAATATATTGAGGTAAAAGAATCAACTTATCTTTATACCATGTTAATCCTGACATTTCTAAAGACTTATCTTTCGCAGAGCCTTCAAGTGTAATTTCTGTAACGAATCTTTCTTGACTAGATACAATAGGCATTAAAGCTATAAGAAGTAATACAGATGAGGTTATTTTATTTAACATATTTTTTATACCAATCTACTAATCTATTCATATAATCTAATTGATGTGGTCGCTCAATCAAACCATGTGGTTCTCTAGGATACAAAACAAATTCTGTTTCTACGTTTTTAATTTTTAATGCTTGCCATAATTCCATTCCTTGTTCTGGGTGAACCCTTTCATCGCGCATTCCGTGAATAATAAGAGTAGGTGTTTTTGCTTTATTTATGTGAGATAGTGGTGACCTATCCCAGTGCAATTGTTGGTTGTCAAACCACCATTGATTCCAATGAACAATTGACATCTCATAAGGAATATCTGTTGTACCAATGAAGCTTATCATATTAGTTAATCCAGCTCCAACCATCGATGCTTTAAACCTTGCTGAATGCTTTGTAGCTGCTAAAGCAGAGAAATATCCTCCATACGACCATCCTCCAGTCCCAACTTGGTTTTCATCTACAAATCCTTTTTTAATTAAATGATCAATTCCCTGTAAGACATCTATGAACTCTTCACCTCCGAGATCGTCATGGTCTGACTTAGAAAATTCAACTCCTCTTCCAGCACTACCTCGGTAATTTGGCTCTAGGACAAAATATCCATTCGCAGATATCAGCTGAACTGGATATGTTGGCCTTGTACTCCACCCATCCTGACTCACGCCCTCGGGTCCTCCATGAATTTGAAGAATTAAGGGATATCTTTTTCCACTTCGGTATACCAAAGGGTAGGTTAAAACCCCTTCTATCGTTTTACCATCTCTTGCTTTCCAAGATATTGATTCTTGCCTTGAAAGCTGAATGTTTGATAAAGCTGGATTTGAAAATGTTATCCTTTTCATTTTCTTTGAGTTATAAAGACCTACATATAATTCGTTAGGGCTTTTGCTGCTATTTGCAGTGATTATGAGTTGCTTTGTATATCTATGAAATGAAAAGGTTGATATAATTTCGTCAGGGGCTAACACGTCATTCTGATTGAAGACATCTTCAGGTAAATTGTTGGCTAGAAAGATAGTTGAAAGAACTGTTTTGGTTCCTCTTTGCGATAAACCAATCACTGTTTGACCATCGATCCATTCAACATCTACAAATGATTCCTTAAATCCAGGTGTGATTAACTTGGATTTACCATTTTTGATATTATGAACAAAAATACTCTGGGCAAGTGGATCATTATAAGATGTAGCGCCTAAATAGGCTACCTGTTCAGAGTTTGGGGATATTGACATACTCGAAAGCTTTCCAGGGGTTTCTGTAATTTTTCTTGGATTACCGCTAGGTGCTTTTACGATGTAAATTGAACTCTCCAAATACTCAATATCAACGTTTACTTTTTCGGCAGCTTGAAACATAATAAACTTGCTGTCTTCCGACCATTCAAATGATGAAACATTTAGATCTTGTCTAAATATTGTTTCATGAGATTTTGTTTCTACATCATAAATCCATAATCTATTATAGAGCTGCTTTTTACCCATAACAATCATATCATATCCATCTTTTTTCCTATTTTTGATTGCAAGACTTTCATCGTCTCTTGAAGTGAATGCTATCCATCTTCCATTTGGAGACCACTTATAAGAACCAATTCCATTATCATGGTTTGTCATAGGAAATGCCTCTCCCCCATCTGTAGGAATAGTGTATATCTGCGTTGATTTATGATGTGTTTTTCGTAATGATAAAAATGAAAGGTTTCCATTCGGAGTCCATTGCGGAGCCCAACTGTTATTAGGGGATGAAGTAAATTTTCGTTGATTTAACCCATCTACATCTGTTACCCAAATTTCTCTAAATGAACTTCTACTCTTAGAGTCTTTTGGTGGTGGTACAATCTTAACATATGCAATCCTTGTACCGCCAATGTTAATAACCGGTTGCGAAATATGCTCTAAATTAATGATGTCTTTAGCAGTAATAGGTTTATCTGCAAATACAAATGAGAGGCTGATAAAAAATAATAAGAATTTTTTCATGGTTTCTCCTTAATGCCTTTTTCACCTCCAGGTGAATACGATTTAAGTAGGTTTAATTTAATATCTTTTAAGCTCATCCAAACTGGTTTCATTTTGTTAGTTGAAAATAAAGATGCTTGGTCATTGTAATGAATTGAACTTGAATCAAGCGTTGCAGACCCATACTGGTGAATACTCTGAGAACTTACTTTTCCATTTGGACTCCATTCTACAATTTGAAAATAGCAATCTCCCGCAATAGCCTTTCTTTGTCCTTTATCTCCTTTAGTATAAATTGCTCTGAGTATATCAGGTCCACCGCTTAATGCTAAATTTTTATTACCACGCTTTAACCTTTGGATTTCTCCCCATTCAACATCTAATCTTTTAAAGTGTTCTTTTGTTTTTTTAATGCTAGCTGTCAAACGTTTCATAATAAGCTCATAATCATAAGTATAATCAGCGGGGTTGTAGACAGGTTTAATTGCATCGATTGCATACTGAACCCCAACAGCCAAACTATCAGTTTCATAATCCCAAGCTTTAAGTATATTTAAAACTTGACCAATTTCTGCGTTTTGAGTTTTTGCCTCACCTAGGAATCTTATAAGATTTGTTACTAGTACGGAATTATCTGAGTACCTTGTATCATATTTATAATTGTAGAACTCTTTTTTACCTATAGAAATATCATTTCCATAAATCTCGTGAGCCCTAAGAGCACGATTGGTTTGAAATCTCTCTATCCCGAGATTGCTGTGATAGAGGCTTTCGTCAGGATTTTCTTCACCAGTTGTAGCTAAAAATGGTGAACTATTACAATTTTGTAAAAAACCAGATTCTGGGTTTAAAATTTTAGGTAAATATTCATAAGGTAAATATTCTTTCCATAAATTATCTGAGGTATTTCCTATGAGCGGATAACCATCCCAATTATACTCTTTTTTTCTTTTTGGAAATAGCGCGTTATATAAATAGAATATATTTCCTTCTTTATCCGCGTAAATTGTATTGAACATTGGAATCGCCATGAGCTTTAAAGCATTTTCAAAATCATCAAAATTTTGCGACTTATTCATTCTATACCATTGTTCTAAATAGCGAAATTCATCGTGGCCGGAGTATCTAATTGCAAAATATCCTTTTTCATTCTTTATAACCGGACCGTGCTTAGATCTAAGCACTTTTCTTTTGAATATCCATTTAATTGGTCCCCAAATCTTTACCTTTAGTTTTGCCTCTGAGATTTCGAAATTTTCATACTTTCCATCAAAATAGTACTGCTCAGGATTACCTGGATTCACTTTTAACTCATAAACATCTATTAAATCTGGACTATTAACCGTGTGACTCCATCCAATATTTTCATTGTGACCAACTAAAATAACTGGCGATCCAGGAAAAAGACCTCCTGCCATATTCCAACCTTCATTACTATTTATGTGAGCCTCATACCATGCTACTGGTCCTGACCAAGGTTGATGAGAATTAATCAGGATTCTAGTGAATTTGTCCTCTGACCTTTTTGGTGAAACTGCAATAACGTTTGATCCGAGCATTCTATTATTGATCATACTTGAATTTGTCGTCGGATTTTTTTTGCTATTGTTTACATATTGATTGGATACTAAATCGCCCAAGATACCGTCTAGGCCAAACATTAGGGGCATTCGGTGGATAAATCCAGCTACAATGTCTTTGCCTGTAACTGGAAAAACACCTTTTAGTGCCTTGTTTGGGTAAAGTGATACATAATGATTGATTCCATCCGCATAAGCTTCACTGATTTTAATAACATCCTCTGATAAGCCATTTTGATAATTCTTTTCAACAACATCCCAAATTTTTAATAATTGAACCATGTAATCATTTGCAGCCATTTGTTTTCCATAATGCTTGGCTAAATCTCCTCTAGCAGCAATCAAAATATCTTGAATTGTTTTAAAATCGTCTTCAGCATGAGCATAACCTAGGCCATACGCAGCATCCTCATCTTTGTTTCCAAAGATATGGGGCACGCCCCATGTGTCTCGATAGATTGTTACATCGTATTTTTTATATCTTTTTGTTGGATTTTTATTTTTATTAAATATTGAGTCAATCTCATAATTATTTCCAATTACTAAGATAGTAAATATGAATAAAAATATTTTGTTAAAAATAATTACCATTCAAAAGGCCCATCTATTATTTCCCATAAATATAAACAAGCTAGTGTTCGATAAGGCTTCCATTTTTCAGACCCTTTTATCATATCATCTTTGCTTGGGAGTTTTTTCAGACTAAAAAGTTTTGCATACCCTTTTTGAATAACGAGGTCACCCGTAGGAAAAACATCAGAGCGAGCTAATGAAAAAATAAGAAACATATCAACCGTCCACTGCCCTATTCCTTTAACCTTCATTAATTCTTCACCTATATAATTATCATCTAGCAAATCTATATCTACAAATTTTTTATTTATATTAGGCCATTCCTTTGCAAGAATATTAATATAATCAATCTTTTGTTTTGATAAACCTATAGCTTTAAAATTTTCTATTGGAGTTGCTATTATATCTTTTGGATTTATTTTTTCGGAAGTAAATAATTTCTTAAATCGTCCATGAATTGCAAATGCTGACTTTGTGCTTAGCTGTTGATAAATAATATATTTTATTAGTGATTGAAAATATAATTTTGTTTTATTTAAATGAGGCTTTGGATATTCTTTAATAATTTTTGCAAGAGCCTTGTCTGACTTACTTAGGTGCTTAATTCCACTATCAACATCCATAAATCGAAATTTCAGTTGGAGCTATATGAGCGACTGAATGGATCGCCTTTCGGCTTCAATCTGTTTTTTATTTTCACCTTTTTGTTCGAGAATATCAAGAACGTCTAATGCTCTTTGGTAGAGCTCTTGACCCTTTAGTACATGTACTAAAGTAAAAGTGGCAAGTCTTGGACTTACTGAAGCTTTTTCAATCATAATATCCGCTGGTATTGCTTCTTTCTTTTTTTTCTTTTTTGATGGCTTTGTAGATAAAAAATCGTTCGCAAATTCATTGCTTGGATCAACGTATTTTGCATGTTTCCAACTATCAGTTAATGTGTTTTTAGATCTACCCAACTGTTCTTGAAGTACCGGAAGTGCGGCGGCGGCAGGTTCATGTGATGGTACTTTGTCCAAAACTTTCTTGAGGAGTTTTTCAGCTGCAATTAAATTTCCAAGCGCCATTTCAGCTTGAGATAAAATAAATTTTCCATCAACAGACTCAGGGTGATGTTCCAAGCCTATTTCACATACCCTTTTAGCTCTAACATAATCTGCCTTGCTTTGATAAATATCTGCGAGGACAGGAAAGAGAACTGTATCAAAATGATTGGCAAAGTATAATTCTAACTCGGTTTGATTGCTTATATCCATTTATCTTCTATTTTTTTCAACCCAATTTGTAATATAATTTAGTGTTTCTTTGACTGGGGTTCCAGGTCCAAATAATTTACCCATCCCAAGACCCTCTAGTTTTTCCATATCTTTTTTTGGTATTATTCCGCCGCCAACCAGTAAAACATCATCTAGTCCTTTTTCCTTCATAATTTTCAATACATTAGGAAAGATTGTCATGTGCGCATTATTAAGACTCGAAAGCGCTATAACGTCAGCGTCTTCTTGAAGAGCAGATGCTACAATCATCTCCGGAGTCTGTCTTAACCCAAGATATATGACTTCCATGCCAGCATCTCTATAAGCAGAGGCTAAAACTTTTATTCCTCTGTCGTGGCCATCAAGGCCTGGTTTTGCCATTAAAATTCTTATTTTTCTCTTCATATGATAATATTAGTATTTTTTATTCAGAAATCCACACATTCTTTTTACCACAAATTTCTCTAACTTGATTTAAAAAGGATTTGCTCGAAGATACTTTTATATTGTGTGCTAATATTCGCTGCATTCTTCCATTTGCGCCTGCCATATGAAACATTAACCCACATTTACCTTTATATTCCTTAGCGATTTTTGATATTTTAACTATATCTAAATTTGCATTATTTAAATCGATCTTAATATTAATGTTCTTTGAATAAATCTCTTTTGCTTTTTCTACAGTAACGATTTCTTCAGCGATTAGTTTAAGATCTGAAAAATCTGTTTCATCTGTTTGCTTACCTTTCACAAAAACAACACTATCGTTTTTAACTAAATCTTTATATTTAGAAAAAACACTACTGAATGCTAATATTTCTGCTTGTCCACCTAAACAATCTAGCTTAAAGAAAGCCATCTGGTTGTTCTTTTTATCAAAATGCAATTTTAAATCTGTGATTGCACCTCCGATCCGAACTTTATCTTGATTTCTTGGGTTTATTTTTTCGGTAAAATCAAAATTTGAATGCTCTTCAAGATCATCTGCATATTTCAATAATGGGTGACCGGAAATATACATTCCGAGAACCTCTTTTTCGTTCTCTAGCATTTTATTTTCAGGCCACTCTTCAATGTTATTTAAAGTAGGAACCATAGATTGATTAGAGGTAGATCCTGCTGCTCCTCCAAATAAATCAACCTGATTTTTTAATTTTGCATCTTGCTCACTTTGCCCATATTTTAGAGCAACCTCAATTTCATTAAATTTCTGCGCTCTGTTGCCTTCAAGCGAATCCATTGCACCAGACATAATCAAGCTTTCTAGAACTTTTTTATTTACAGCTTTAAGCGTAACATTAGCAGTAAAGTCAAAAATTGATTTATATCTCTTCTTATCTTTCCGAGATTCAATTATTTGCTCAAGAGCCTTGGTGCCAACATTTTTAATAGCATTTAGTCCAAATGAAATTGTGTTATTATTAACAGGTCTAAATTCGATTGAAGATACGTTGACATCTGGGGGATTCACATCAATCTTCATCTTTCTGCATTCGTTAATAAGTATAACCACTCTGTCAATATTTGACATTTCGCTTGTGAGGTTTGCGCTCATAAACTCAGCAGGAAAATGAGTTTTCAACCAAGCGGTTTGGTAGGCAACATATGCATAGGCAGTTGAGTGACTCTTGTTGAATCCATATTCAGCAAATTTTTCAATTAATTCATAAATCTGCTTAGCGACTTCAGGTTCTATATTATTTTTCTTTTGAGCGCCATCGATAAATTTGACCTTTAATTCATCCATCAGTTTTTTAATTTTTTTACCCATTGCCCTACGCATTATATCCGCCTCAGCTAGTGAAAAACCTGCAATCTCATTTGCTATCTGCATTACTTGTTCCTGGTAAACAATAATTCCATAAGTTTCTTTAAGAATATTTTCCATACTGGGGTGTAAATATTGTATTTCTTTTTTGCCATGCTTTCTTTTAATAAAATCATCAATATTGTTCATTGGCCCAGGTCTATACAGTGCATTCATAGCAATAAGATCTTCAATAACAGTAGGCTTAAGTTTTTTTAGAAATTCTCGCATACCAGATGATTCAAATTGGAAAACGCCTATTGTTAATCCTTTAGTGAAAAGTTTATAAACTGTTTGATCGTCAAACGGGATATTTTCAATATCGATATCTTTTCCGCCATCCTTAATAAGCTTAAGAGCATTGTCAATAACTGTAAGATTGCGTAGTCCAAGGAAGTCAAGCTTAAGAAGTCCTAGATCCTCCAATCCTTTCATGTCATATTGTGATGTCACGTCACCTTGAGTCGATCTATAAAGAGGAACGTAATCAGTTAGTTCTCCTGGAGCAATCACTACACCCGCTGCGTGAATAGATGCATGACGGTTCATTCCCTCAAGAATTTTAGAATAATCTAACAATTCTTTAAACTCGCCTTTCGAAGCAGCAAGCAATTCAGGACTCTGCTCGAGAGCTTCTTCAAGAGTAATATTTAATGTTGTTGGAATCATTTTTGCGAGCTTATCTGTTTCTCCAAAAGAATACCCCAAAACTCTTCCTACGTCTCTTACAACCTGACGGGCTTTCATTTTTCCAAATGTAATTATTTGAGTTACTGAATTTTCTCCATATTGATTTTTAATATAGTCTATTACCTCCCCACGTCTTTCAATGCAAAAGTCAATATCAATATCAGGCATACTTATTCTATCGGGATTCAAAAATCTTTCAAAAAGTAAATTATGGCGAATGGGGTCAACGGTAGTTATGCCCAAAGAGTATGAAACCAAGCTGCCTGCAGCTGAACCGCGACCTGGACCAACTGGAATTAAATTATCTTTAGCATATTTCACAAAATCAGCGGTTATTAAAAAATAGCCCGCGAATCCCATTTTTTCAATCACATTCAATTCATGCTTTAATCGTGATTCAAGTTCTGGTGTATAATCGCCATATCTATTTTGCAATCCTTCAACACATAGAGATTTTAAATATTCATCTGCATTTGAATTTTCTGCATCTTCTGGTATTGGAAAGTTAGGTAAATGATATTCACCCATGGGTATTTCGAAATCAATACTGTCAGCAATTTTTCTTGTATTTTCAATTGCCCCTGGAACATCTTTAAACATATCAAACATTTGATCTTGAGTTTTAAAATAAAATTCAGGTGTTGCGTATCTGAGTCTTTTAGGATCATCTCTGTCTTTTCCTGTCCCAAGACAAATATGAACGTCATGAGCTTCCCAGTGCTCATGCTTAGCATAGTGAGCGTCATTAGTACAAACCATTGGTAAATTAAGCTCGTGACTTAATTTTTTCATATTTTGAATATTTTGTATTTCATCAGGTATTCCATGGTTTTGAACCTCGAGATAAAATCGATCATCAAAAATCTCAGAAAAACGGAGGGCTGCTTTTTTTGCGCCATCCCAATCATCTTTAATCATTTTTTCAGGAATTTCACCCTTCAGACAACCGGATAAGCAAATTAGGCCTTCACTATGCTCTTTTAGCAAATCAATGTCTATTCTTGGTCGATAATAAAAACCTTCGAGATATCCATGAGTTACTAGCTTCATAAGGTTCTGATAGCCAGTATAGTTTTGAGCTAAAAGAACAAGGTGATTGTTTCCCCATCCACCTTCAACTGTTGTTTTTTTATCAAATCTACTCCCAACGGCAACATATACCTCGCAACCTATAATCGGCTTTACACCTGATTTTTTTGCAGATTTATAATACGGGATTACGCTAAACATATTACCGTGCTCTGTAAGAGCCACTGAATCCATCCCAAGATCGTCAATGGTATTCACTAATGTTTGAACAGTTTGAGCACCGTCGAGCAAACTATAGTCAGAGTGGTTGTGCAAATGTACAAATTCAGATTTCATTTATATTTTAACCTTTAATACTCTTTTATCATTATTGTAGTCTGTAAAAAAATCAAAACTGGTATACCCTTTTGAATCGAAAATGCTCAATACTTTTTCTGGGTGCTCATTCAAACCAACCTCAAGCAACATATACCCACCTTTTTTAATAAGATCAGGACCAATATTTGATAGCCTGTTGTAAAAACTTAAACCATCCTGAAAATCAGTTAGTGCCATTTTGGGTTCGTAATCTCTAACATCGATCATAATATTTTGCATCTCTTTTTGCGAAATGTAAGGTGGATTTGAAATTAGCATATCATATTTTCCATTTGGGACTTCATTTAGAATGTCAATTTTAGAAAATTTTACATTAAATGTTTTGTGATAATCTGAATTCTCTTTTGCTTTCTTTAGAGCCTGATCGGAAATATCAACGGCTAATATTTGTACATCATCTCTTTTAAGAGCAATTGAAATTGAAATACATCCTGATCCTGTTCCTACCTCCAAGATATTGGGCTTATCTATCATTTTGATATATTGTAATGATAGATCAACGAGTCTTTCAGTCTCTTGCCTAGGTATCAAAACTTCTTCGTTTAAAAAAAACTTATTGCCGTAAAATTCTGTGTTTCCAGTTATATATTGTAGAGGCATCCTCTTTAGTCTTTTTTTAATCCATTTTTTCAGGACTTCGAGTTTTGCTAAAGCTACTATTTCTTCAAAATTAACATAAAGATCTACTCTCTTGTAGCTTAAAAGATCGCAAAGCAACCATTCAATTTCCTGCTTAGGGCTTTCAAAGTCATTTTTATTAAAATAATCTTCACCCCAATTTATTAAATCAATTATTCTCCGGTTTTTTAATTTATTAACTGAAGATTGCAACGAATTATGCTAATTCTGATAACTTTAGCTGTTGATCCGCAAGAATTAGATTTTCGATTAATTCGCTAATATCTCCATCCATAACACCATCGAGATTATATGCAGTAAAATTTATTCTATGATCGGTAATTCTTCCTTGCGGAAAATTATAAGTTCTTATTTTTGCGGATCTGTCTCCTGTTGAAACCATATCTTTTCTTACCGCAGCTCTTTCTTTAGCTAATTGTTCCTGCTGGGCAGCTAATAGCCTAGATCTTAAAACTTTCAACGCTGCTGCTTTATTTTTATGCTGAGAGGTTTCATCTTGACAGGTAACAACTAATCCTGACGGCAAATGTGTTATCCTAATAGCAGACTCTGTTTTATTAACGTGCTGACCGCCCGCTCCGCTTGCACGGTATGTATCAATTTTAAGTTCAGCGTCTACTATTTGAACGTCAGCTTCTTCAGCCTCTGGAAGAACTGCAACTGTGGCAGCTGAGGTGTGAACCCTTCCACTTGTTTCAGTTTTGGGGACTCTCTGTACACGATGTACACCACTCTCAAACTTCAATGCGCCATAAGCACCCTCGCCATTAATTGACATGATCAGCTCCTTATATCCACCGATGCCGATTGGGCTTGATTCCATTACTTTATATTGCCACTTGTTACGCTCTGCAAATCGCGAATACAATCTGTAAAGATCTGAGGCAAATAAAGCAGCTTCATCTCCTCCAGTACCAGCTCTAATCTCTAGTATAATATTTTTATCGTCATTAGGATCATGTGGAAGAAGTAGTATTTTTAATTCATCCTCAATATTAACAACCTCATCTTTTAGGTCTTCAATTTCACCTTTAACAATTTCTTTTAAATCTTCATCATCGCCTTTTAAAATTGATTCACCTTCTTCAATCTGTTTTGAAACTGATATATAATTTTTTGATTTAGCAATAACTGGAGCTAATCGCCTATGCTCCCTTGTCACTTCTTTGTATTTATTTTGGTTGTTTATAAGAGCAGGGTCAATCATTTGTTGCTCTAATTCTTCAAAATGATGAATTATATCCTCAAGTTTATCAATCATCCTACAGCTTCAGCAACGTACTGCTTTCCCGACATAGTTTTGAGCTGATCTCCGAATGCTTTTTCTAGTGCAGATATTGCTACCTTGACCATTTCGTCGTCTGGTTTTCGAGTGGTAATATTTTGCAACCAAAGCCCAGGTTTTCTCAATATTCTAAAAAATAAATTGTTATTTCTGGAACTTATTTTTATTAATTCATATGATATGCCTGCAACTAATGGTATCATGGGTAAATGAAAGATGAGGCGTGAGAAAAGATTTATATCTCCAGTAAATTTCATAATAAATGTATCTATTATTGAAAAAACAACAATTGCTGATAACAATACGATAAACATAAAACTTGTTCCACATCTAGGATGTTGAGTTGGAAATGATTGCGCATTTTTTACATTTATTTCTTTTCCAGATTCAAAGTTGTAAACAACTCTGTGCTCGGCACCATGATACTGAAAAAGTCTTTTTACGTCATTCATTCTTGAAATAAGAAAAAGATAAAGAATAAAAAAACTTATTCGAAAAGCCCCGGAAGTTAGATTAAAAGAAAATGCATGTTTTTCAATATCCATAACTTTTGTTGTAATCCACATAGGCGCAACCATAAATAATATAATCGCTAAAGCAATTGCAATAAGCGATGAAAAGAAATCTGCGAATTTATTCTTAGGCTTATCTTTTTCATCTGGAATTGCTATATCAGCTGACCATTGCAATGTTTCCATACCCATTTTCATTGACTCATAAAGCCCAGCCATTCCCCTAAGAATGGGTTTTCGCCAAAAAATAGATCTTTCGCTAAGCGATTTAAAATTTTTCCTAATGGTGTGAATCTTACCCTCAGGGTCTCTTGCAGATGTAGCATAACCCCCGGGAACACGCATCATTACACCCTCAATCACAGCTTGGCCACCAACAAGAATTGTAGGCTTCATTACAAACAATAAAATTGTCTTTATCATATTTTTTCTATCACACCTTATTGTATTTCTTCTTGAATTTTTCAATTCGGCCAGCCGTATCTACAAGTTTTTGTTTCCCAGTGTAAAAAGGGTGGCACTCAGAGCAAATGTCAATAGACTGATCTCCCATTGTGCTATGCACTTTAAAAGAGTAACCGCATGAACATGTAACTGTTCCAAGCTTATAATCTGGATGTATTTCCTGTTTCATTTTATTTTCCTCAAATTGTCATTTTATTTCTTTAATTATTTTTTCAATTCTCTCTAGACCATTTTTTATAGTTTTTTTATCTATTGCATATGAAAATCTAACATAACCTGGTGCACCAAATCCATCACCTGGAATTGTTGCAACATATGCTTCATTTAAAAAAATTTCACACAAGTCAAAAGAATCTTTTATGATTTTATTTTTGTAATTTCTGCCTATGTAGCTATTAAAACTAGGAAAAGCATAAAAAGCTCCTCCAGGTAAGCGACATTCTACCTCAGGTAAATTGTTTAATATTTCAACCATATAGTCTCTGCGTTCCTTAAAAACTTGGATCATGCTATCTACATTTTCCTGATTACCAATGAGCGCCTCTATTGATGCTGCTTGTCCAATTGAATTTGCGCATGAGGTAGCTTGACCTTGAATTTTTGACATTGCTTTGATGATATCAATGTTTCCAAAAGAATATCCTATTCTCCAACCAGTCATTGCATAAGTTTTAGACATGCTCATACATGTTATTATTTCAGTTTTTAAATTATTATCGTTAGCGATTTTTTGACTGATTGTGATTTTTTGGTCAAAAACTAATCTTTCGTAACACTCATCAGAAATTACTATCCAATTTTTTTCTTCTGCTATTTTTAATATCTCAATAATTTTTTCTTCAGACCAAACAGCGCCTGTTGGGTTTGAGGGTGAATTAATTATTATGCCTTTGGTGTTATTTTTAGCAACACTCAGAATATCTTCGATATTTGGTTCAAAATTATTTTTTGATTCAGTATCAACTAAAACAGGTTTCGCGTCGGAAAGTGTTACAAATTCAGGGAAGGATACCCAATATGGAGAAAAAATAATTACTTCATCTCCCGCTTGGAATAATGCTTGGCAAGCTAAGTACAAGCTCTGCTTTTCACCATTCGAAACTAAGACCTGCTTTGGTGAAATATTTATTTTATTTTCGCGTTCGACTTTTTTACAAATTGCTTCTCTTAGCTCGATCATACCTGCGCCAGCAGTATATTTAGTTAAAGCATTATCCATCGCAGATTTCGCTGCGGCTATAATATTATCAGGTGTATTAAAATCTGGTTGACCTGCACTAAAATTAATCACGTCATATCCAGCATGTTTTAGTTCAGCTGCTCTTGAAGTCATTTCAAGAGTAAAAGATGGCTTTACTTTATTAACTCTATCTGCAAATATCATGATTATATAGAATGTTGTTTTTTATGATATTCATAAGAATTGTAATTAACTGGCTCTTTGCTAGGCTCATTAGATTTTTTTTCTTCTTTTGCGTGGTTAGTTTTTTGTTTAGAAGTGTATTTTTTCTTTTTTGAAATGCGTTGTTTCTTTTTCTTTCTAGGGGTTGGTTTATTAATGGTTAGAATATCAACCTCTTGAAGATTTGAAGTAAAACTTCCTTCATCTAGCAAAAAATTTGAATTTTCTGCTTCTAATTTTAATTTATCAAATTCGCTACTATCAAATGAGCCTATTTTGACTTGATCAATGCTTGATATAGTTCCGTATCCCCTAGTTATACCATTACCTATACCTATGTAATCTGGCATGACAAGGTTTGTATAAAACTCTCCATTAAACCCCCTCCATCCATTTTGGTCAAGATTAGTTGGTTTAAGAGTAGAAACAATTATTTGAGAATAAATATTTTTAGGTAATTCAAACCCGGTGTCTTGTGTAATAAATACAATATTTTTAGCAAAAAGGTTGTTTAAATATTGCAGTTTTTCTTCCTCATTTTTAGAATCAAACTGTTTAGAGGTATTGGAATTCAACGCTACCCAGCTTGATACAAACTTATACTTATAAAGGCTTGAGGAAAACAAAAAAGCTTCGCTGTTTTCGCTAACATTTTTCTCTAAAACGTCGAAGGTTATGTCTCCAAAATCTAGGTCTTTGATTTGCTCTTGAATTTTAAGAATTGGATCTACGCCTTGATTCAAACCGACTAAAAGTATTTCTTCATCGATTATTTTAACTTGGATTCTTGGGTATAGGTATTTTTTCCTATATGAACCGTTGAGCATTGGAACAATCTCTTCGTTGGGGAAATTTTTCATTAAAACACCCTTGACCTGATACGGTGTTTTTTGGACAGGTCTATCTGTTTTTATTTTTACAATTACAGATTTTATATTTGGCGTGCTAAAGGTCATAAAAACTTAAAAATTTATTGGCTCATCGTTTCCATAAATTCATCGTTATTCTTTGTTCTTCGCATTCGGTCTTGAATGAATTCCATAGCTTCTATTACATTCATATCATTTAAAAGTTTTCTCAAAATCCACATTCGCGCTAACACCTTTTTGTCTAAAAGAAGTTCTTCTTTTCTTGTGCCGGATCTTATTAGATCAAAAGACGGATAAATTCTTCTATCGCTTAGCTTTCTATCTAAAACTAATTCCATATTACCAGTTCCTTTGAATTCTTCAAATATTACTTCATCCATTCTGCTTCCAGTATCTATAAGAGCGGTTGCAAGAATAGTTAAACTTCCGCTCTCTTCTGTATTTCTTGCTGCACCAAAAAACTGCTTTGGTTTTCGCATAGCATTAGCGTCAACTCCGCCAGATAAAATTTTTCCACTATGTGGTATTACGGCATTATGCGCTCTACCGAGCCTTGTTATGCTGTCTAGCAAAATTACAACATCCTCACCAAATTCAACCATTCGTCTTGCCTTTTGAATCACCATATCTGCTACAGCTACATGTCGCTGAGGGGCTTCATCAAATGTAGAACTTATCACTTCAGCTTCTACGCTTCTTTTCATGTCAGTAACTTCTTCGGGTCTTTCGTCTATTAAAAGAATGATCATTTTCACTTCGGGATGATTTTGAGATATTGCATTTGCAACTTTTTGCATCAACACCGTTTTTCCAGTTTTAGGCTGTGCTACAAGTAAACCACGTTGCCCTTTTCCAACTGGAGAAATCATATCCATTACTCTTGTAGATAAATCCTTAGGGTTTACTTCTAAGTTTAATTTTTCATCTGGGTATAGCGGTGTTAAGTTATCAAAAAGTATGGCTTTCTTTAACTCGGCTGGATCTTTTCCGTTTATTTCTTCAACTTTAAGTAAGGCGTAAAACCTTTCTTTTGATTTTGGTGGTCTTATTTGTCCTGATACTTCATGACCTGTTCGCAACCCAAATCGTTTGATCTGTGAAGGGCTTACATAAATATCATCAGGCCCTGGTAGATAATTAAAATTGGGGCTTCTTAAAAAACCATAACCTTCATTAAGAACCTCCAAAACGCCTGTTGCAGTTACTCCACCGTCTTTTTCAATTTGTGCTTCAATAATTTTTACAACTAATTCTTGCCTATTCATTCCAGAATAGCTTTCTATCTCAAGCTTTGCGGCAAGCTCTGCGAGCTCTTTAATTTTTAACTTTTGTAATTCACTAACATTCATAAAAATAACCTTATTAAATAATTGAACTAACTTTGAAAATTTTAGAGGAGTACGCCCGAGTTATGTCGGGTCTTTATATACACGTATATCAATAAGTAATGTCAATATTACGCAATTTTACATAAAAATGCCAAATTTATCAAAAACTGCATTTGCGATGTAGTGGCTGCCTATTATTACTCCTGGCTGATCAGTTCTTTTTACATGATTGATGAGTTCGCTAAATGCTTTAGTTGGCTCATTTTGCACTTCAATATTATTAGTTAATCCTAATTTACTTATAGCAAAATGTAATTCCTGGGCTTCCATAAGCTCCATTTCTTTTGATCCAGTTATAATTAATTTTTCAAAGTTATTTTTAAGAGCTTTTGCAATTAATTTTAATTCTTTATCTCCCTTTAGACACATGACTAGATTTGGCAAATTTCCATAAATTGATTTTATCGTATTAATAATTGCAGTAATTCCTGCTGGATTATGTGCTACATCGTAATATATGGGAAGATCGCTCGACAGTTTTTGAAGCCGACCCATCCATACTGTTTTCTTCAAGCCTTTTTGAATAGTTGATGTTTTGATATTTACATCAACTTTCTTTGTAATTGTTATTGCGGTTACTGCGTTAGATGCCTGGTGATAACCAATGAGTGGAGTTAAAAACTTTCCCCACTTCGTTGTAAAATGTGTGCCCGCTGATGATAAGACAACCTCTTTTGGAACCTCAATATTAATGGCCAATGATTTTTTTTCATTTGCAATCTTGTGAAGAAAAACGTTAATATTTTTTTCCTGCTGCCCAATGACTACTGGTATTTTATTTTTGATTACTCCGGCTTTTTCTCTCGCAATAGATAGTAGGTTATCACCCAAGATATCTTTGTGGTCCAAGGAAATGGGTGTTATTGCTGTAATTTGAGGAATTACAACGTTAGTAGAGTCTAATCTTCCACCTAAACCTACCTCTACCACTGCATAATCTACTTTTTTGTTAGCGAAATACGTGAAAGCCATTGCGGTCGTTGTTTCAAAGAACGTTGACGATATTTCATCAACATCTTTTTTGTATTTATCGACAAATGACTCTATTTCAACATCAGATATACATTCACCATCTACAGTGATTCTTTCATTAAACCTAATAAGGTGTGGAGATGTATAAAGACCTACTTTGTAACCTGCAGATCTTAAAACAGATGAAACCATTGCTGAAGTTGATCCTTTACCATTTGTTCCGGCAATATGAATTACGCTCAATTTTTTATGTGGGTTATTACAACGGTCAAGTAGATCTAGAGTATGTCCTAGGCCTGTTTTTATCCCAAACCTTCTAAGGTTATAAAGATATGATAATTTATCTATTGCTAAACCCGTTGATTATATTATCTGAAGGAGGTTTGTTCTAATTTTCTGCTAAATACTGTTCGCGTGAATATCTAAATTTAACTATTGCTTTATAAATACAATTTGCAATTGCTTGTCTATACTTAGCATTTCTAAGATTTTTTTCTTCATTTCTATTAGTTAAATAACCAGCTTCTACCAAAATATTTGGCATACTTGCACCTATTAAAACATGGAACCCTGCTTGTTTGACGCCTCTATTTTTTGACTTAATCTTTTTAGCCATTTCCTCTTGAATCATAGCTGCAAGCTCTTCACTCTCTCTCATGAAAATACTTTGAGCCATAGTCGCCATAATGAGATTTTCTCCGGAGAGGTCTTTGTACCTATTGTCAGATCTATCTTCAAACTTAATCACTTCATTTTCTCGAGATGCAACTTCGATAGCGTCTTCTGTCTTTCCGGGTCGAAGTAGATATGTTTCAAATCCGTACGCTGATTTATTAGGACTTCCATTCAAATGTATGCTTAAAAAAACTTTTCCGTTTGACTCATTAGCAACCTTTGTTCTTTTCCATAGTGGAATAAAAATATCCTCTTCGCGAGTGTATATAACCTTCAATTTAGTGTTTTTTTCAAGAAGAAGGCCTACGCGCTTTACAATGTCTAGAGCTATATCTTTTTCTTTGGTCCCCCTAGGGCCCATTGTGCCTGGATCTTTACCACCGTGTCCCGCATCAAGAACTATAGTATCAAGCTTCCATCTATCTTTCACTTCCTTAATTCTAGCAACACTATTATCCATTGGTGTTCTTAAAGAAACTACAATTTCGCTTGGATCCTTACCTTGATAAAGCTCATGGCTTTCAACTTTTGTTTTTATTTGAAAAGCTATCTGTGCAGTACTTTCGAGTTGATCTGCCGTGATGTTTCTTACAACCCCACGTGTATCGCTTCTCCTTATTTCAGTAGTATCAACTAAAGCATCAGCAATAGTGATATAAAACCATCCATTTTCATGAAAAAAGGAGCTAATATTTCCTTCTGGAAAACTTGAACGCGTCTTTAATCGCAATACTGTTCCGTTAGCTTTTTCACTTATTTCAATTCCTGTGATGTTGAACTCTTTTATATCAATATCCAAGACCATTCGTCTAGCATCATAATCTATTCCTGGCATTGTTGTTTCTTTAATTAAATTAAAAAGTGCCTCTGCCTGAACATAGATATCGCTGTTATCCCAAATTGCAAAACTAGGTGTCTGATAAACGCGCTCATCAACCAAAATATAGCTGCTGTTTCCTGAAATTTTTAACCTATTGTTTCCAATATATATCACCATCTTTAATCTATCATTATTTACATAGGGCTCTTTTGTAGACAAGACTCTGGAAACATCCTTAACAGAAACGTAGATACCTCTCAAATTATCAAGAGTTCTGATTTCATCAGTTGAGTTATTAACGCGATTTACAACTCGCACCGAGGATGCCTCTAGATTATCAAAGAGCATCAAACTTAAGAGTACATATAATAAAGGTGTTTTTTTAAACAATGATATTTTGCTTTTATAAAGTGTTATGTAATTAAAAAGATAATTGTTTAAAGATAGGTATAAATAAGAAAATACTAAACATAAAACGCTCCGTATAAAAGCACGGAGCGTTTTTTATTTATCTGGATATAACTAGTTTTTGTTATACCAAAATACAATGATCATTAAAGCAAGTAGCCCAGCAAATCCGGCATCGCCAAATTTACTCATCAATTCACCAATTGCTGCAACTACACCAAAATAATCATCAAATAGTATGCCGACAACAATGCCAAGCATAACCAGACCTCTTAAAAGAGCTGATACGTCTTCGACAAATGCTGTTACGGTTTCAAAGGCCTTTTTCATTTCTTGTCTCCTAATTTTTTTAAAGCAGAAAGGGGTTCTAATAAAAGAACCCCTTTAATTTCTACTGGTTAAGAGGCGAAAGAAACAAAGATTAGTAAAGCCAATAGACCTGAGAATCCTCCATCTAAAAAGGACTCAACTAAATCTACAATCCCTCCAATAGGGTCAAACCCAGTTGAATAAATGATGTTTACAAATACAAACATCACAATAAGTGCTTTAACTAAGCCAACTACTGAAGTGGCTATCCCAGATACGGTTGAAGTAAAATCAGCCATATGATTCCTCCTTGGTTAGGTTTAATTGAACATAAAAAAGGGGGCAGGTATCCCTGCCCCCTTTT
>MDSX01053639.1_pt1 | contig 75513 bp, 63 predicted proteins | sample 811141 | NCBI WGS metagenome assembly MDSX01 (sample SAMN05326642, study PRJNA326480) | marine metagenome | isolation source: seawater | place: Atlantic Ocean: South East | collected 2010 | reverse complement strand
GTGTAGTAATATATTTAGCTGAGTGGTACTAATTAGTCGAATGGCTTTATCAATCTTTTTTGATCACTTGAAGATCCGCATCAATTCCCATAATCTTTCTTCGGCAACTATAGCAAAGGAGTTACACCCGATCCCTTCTCGAACTCGGCAGTTAAGCCCTTTAGCGCCAATGGTACTACGCGGGAAACCAGCGTGGGAGAGTAGGTCGTTGCCGGGAACTTTTAAAAACCCTCATTTACTGAGGGTTTTTTTTTATAAACAACCTACTCTTTTTGTATTTAAGTGTTGAAGGGTCCTTTTCTCTTCGGTAAATTGTAATAACAAATTAAATGTCATTTAAAAATATGAAAAAAATAAGATCAATATTTTATATATTCGCAATGTCTACTATATCGCTATCTCAAAAAGTATCTTTGGATGGTCAATTCTACCCATATTCCACATATTATATCAGTAGCTTTGATCTAGCTTCCGGTGGATCAAATGTCCCTATTTTTAGATACAATGTTTCATCAGACGTTTACCCGGTGTCTGTCAAAGCACGATTTAAAGCGTCATTTTTATCTCCCCAGCTTGGTATTGACAGTCGCACTACCCTAATTGATGTTGAATCAAATGTATTCCAAATGAAAGCAAATTTTGTACTTGATAGTAGAAATTTTTCGGAAAACACAACAACCTTCCTTGATGAAAGTAATCCACCAAATATTGTTCCGGTTATATTTAGATCTCTGGAAACTATTGATGCGGGTAAATATGAAAACCTTCTTAGCAATGTAATGACTACAGGTAAATTACCAGATGGTGAGTACCAGTTTGTATTAACCTTGTCATCTGGAAATTCAGAATTTGACGTGACTCTTTCCGATGAAAAAGTTGAAACTATAATTGTTGAAACCCCCTCAGGTGTTAATTTAGAATCACCAGGCGGCATTCTCGCAGATACGTCGTTTAATATTATATATACAACATTGCCATCATTTAACTGGAATAAAGGTTTCTGTAGAAATTGTATTACCTATATTCGTGTTTCCGAATTCAAGCCAGATACGCATTCATCATTAGAAGAAGCGCTCCAAGACGAGCGAACACTTCCCTTTAACCAGTCGCTTGAATGGGAAAAGTTGTCTGATATAAGCACATTTCAATATCCATTAAGTGGAGTAAGACCTCTTGAAAATGGAAAGATTTATGCATGGCAAATCAAAACAAGTATCCCCACTACTGATGGAATGGAGGACGAAATATCTGAGATTTTTGCGTTTAAAATTTCAGACCCTTCTAAATCTTCAAATATCAGTATAAAAAATTCCGTTCTCTTACAGCTAGAAGGAGCTTTGGGGACGGAGAGATACAATTCATTTTTTGGTGAAAATGGTGCCCTGAAAGATTTTAGTCCTTCTGGAGAATATTTAATTAACGGCGCCAGCGTTAATCAATCGTCGATTAAAAATCTTTTATCTAAGTTCAAAAATAAAACTTTAGATATAAATACAATCAAAGTTGAAAATGATTAATTCTATTTACATAAGAAAGCTTATCGTTGTAGCTCCATTGCTTTTTTCCATCACAATTGCAGGTGAAAAAATAGCTATTGTAACAAAAATTATAGGTAAAGCAGAATATATTCGTGAAAAAAACGCTCCCGAAAATCTCAAAAGAGGGTTTATAATAGAAAGCGGGGATGAGATTGCAACTCAAAAAGGTGCTTTTGTTGCAATAGTTTTTATTGATGATAGATCAGCTCTTAAAATTAGAGAGAAATCCAAAATAGCTCTCAATGGAAAAAAAAGCGCCAAAAGAATTAGTAAAAGAATTAACCTAAATAGTGGAACCATAAGAGCTCAAGTAAAAACAGGAAAAGACTTTTTAGTGCAAACTTCTGTTTCTGTTGCTTCTGTAAAGGGAACAGATTTTTGGGTTATTTCTGATGATAAGATAGGTGACTCCATAATTGGCTTAGAAGGGTTAGTAACATTATCAAATAGAATTTCAGGTGAAAAAATAGATATTAAGCCGGGAATCACAGGTATATCGTCTAACGACGGCTCGCTGCAAACATTTAGATCGGATCCAAAGAACATCCCCAAAGACCTTTTTGAAAACGCTGGCCAAAACAACAAACTTGAAATTATTTTTAAAGATTCAATCGGTAAGCAGAAAAAATTAATTATCGATTATAAATAATTGCGTTTTTTTGAATTATATAAAGACTATTAATATTTTTGTACTTTTTGTTGGTTTATTGTTATGCGGTACTGCATTTAGTCAACAGAAAAACTTATACCATGTACCACCTGCAAGCGCCGTAAAAGGGGCAGATTTAGTTGTTTCTGCTTCATTGATTGATATTGATAACCCCATAGAGGCAGTTCTTTATTACAAAACACCCATAAGCAACTCTTTTCTTGAAATCCCTTTCGAAAATAAAGGGTTTAACTGGGAAGCGGTTATACCAAAATTTGCAATCTCAGATATTGGCTTGGAATATGTTATTGTATTTAGATTTAGGAATGATCGTATTCTATCATACCCTAGAATAGATCCCTTTAATAATCCCTATTCAATACAGGTGATTGATGATCCAACAAAACAGCGCTCAAAAATATCAAATGATAAAGCTGAAATAATTATTCTCAGTCCTGATATTGGCGAAATTGTTGATCCTAATGAAGTATTTATTGCAGCTTCATTCTTTTTAGTTGAAGACATCGATAGGTCTTCAGTCAGACTGCTTCTGAACAAGAATGATAAAACTTCTGATATTATCTTTGAAGATGATATTATAAGTTTTGCTCCGAACGCTTTGAGTAATGGAGATTATATTGTTGAGATTTTAATGACTAATAAAAAAGGAGAAAACCTTCCTCCCTTTTCTTGGGGGTTTACCATTGGCAAAAAAGTAGAAAAGTCAAAAGATTTTGTGTCTTACAAAGGCGGTATTTCAAATCGGTTGTCATCTGAGGCTATATCAGGCTCTATTCTGAATATTGCAGAGATTCAGGGGAAGTTTGATATGGATTTTAATTGGGCTCAAATGAATATTGTTAGCAGGGCAACCTCTAGAGAAACTCCATATTTGCAACCGCAAAATCGTTTTGGAGGAAAATTTTCTTTTGGAAATTTTTTAAAAGTCAGTTTCGGAGATTTTTACCCAAGAATGAATGAATTCATGGTTGATGGGAAAAGAGTAAGAGGTCTTGAGTTAAAAACAGATTTTAAATGGGTGAAATTCGATTTCATGCAAGGTGAAATAAGTAGAGCTGTTCAAGAGCAGCAATTTGTTGACGGAGGATATAGACTTAACAACAATTTATCTACAAAAAATATCGACGGCTCCACAACGTATTATATAGACAGATCAGGATATACATTCAAAAGGAATATTGTTGGTGCAAAAATATCTACGGACCTATTTGATCGATTTAAATTTGGAGTTCACTTAATGAGTGTTAGAGATGACACAAATTCAGTAAATCTTAAACTTACAGATGCAAAGTTTTCTTCTGATTCTTTGGTTTCCGGGATTACTCCAGGCGATTACACTTTTACAGCATTTAGTGGTGCAATAACTGCAGCTGGTAACCAATTAGATATTAAGCCCAATAACTGGTCAGGTAAAAAACCGCATGATAACCTTATGTTCGGTTTTAATTTTGGAACAAGCTTTGATGACAAAAAATTAGATTTTGATTTTGATTGGAATTTGAGTCTGTATAACAGAAATATATGGGGTGGAGCGATGTCAAAAACAAATTTAGATACGGCTTTAGATGACACACTTGATGGTTACATCGGACAGCAATACGATGAGCTGGGCAATTTATTGGATGGTGATGCTATTAGCATAGATCAAATACCTTTCGACCCAGAAGCTTTGAAAGATATTTTTATTATTAATTCAAACATGACTCCTCTTGTGCCCTTTGATATAAACTCTAGTCCACTTTCTGGACTTATAAATATGCCATCTTCAGCTTTTAGATTTTCACTTAAAGGAAATTATACAAATAGTAAAATCTTGATTGAGTATAGACAGATTGGACCTGAGTATGTTACTTTAGGAAATCCATTCCTTAGAAACAATACGCGTCAATTTACGATTTCAGATCGCGCTAGTTTTTTGAAAAATAAATTATTTATTAATTTTGGGTTTAAACATTTAGATAATAAAATTTTAAGAACAACGATCAACCCATTGAACACAAATACATTTTTTGTTAATTTTAATTTTATTCCAGGTCCGGGACTGCCTTCATATGCAGTTAGCTTGCAATCAATTGGAAAAAATAATGAAAAAACGAAGCTAGATTCTGTTGGGGGATCAATAATTGATCTGAGAGAAGACTCAAATATTTCAAATAATATGCTTGCAGTAACTGTGCCAATTCAAAGCAATAACATATCGCACAATATTACTTTAAACATGGGCAATATAACTAATTTAGATAATTTAGCCAGTAGGAGGAATGTTGGTTATCTATTTCCTAAAACTGATTCAAGAACGATTTCTCTCAATATTGCATCTGAATTTTCTAATGTTTTCAATGCAATCAATCAGGTAAGTCAAACTAAACTCGATATACCAGTCGTATCAAGTAATACCTTACAAAAAACATCCTACGTATGGACAAATATATCATCAACTGCAAATTATAGATTAATTGAAAATAGAATTTTGCTTAAAGGAACATTGACTCTTATTGATAGCAAAAGTCAGATTAGATCTCAGCTTGTTGGATTAAGAGGTGGAATAGATTATAATTTTAGGTCAAATTTAACAGCATCATTAATAAGTTTTGTTCGAATTAATTACATAGGAAATAATAATGGTCAGTTTTACAAAGAGGGTTTTGATTTAAACTCTTCGGGTATAATATTTAACATTGATTACAATTTTAATAATGAAAACACCCCTAACTAGATTAAAAAAAATATTTCAAGGTAACTGGGTAGCGTGGTCTATTTGCTTTAGCGCTATCTTTTTGATATCTACATCTCAATGGATTGGACTATTTGATACCCTCGAGTTAAAGATGTATGATTATCGCTTTAATAGTGTTCGAGGGCCCTTGACAGGATGGACAGCTATTGATTCATCTTATATTGAGAAAGACACCGATGTGGTATTAGTAGAGGTTGATGATGAAGCATGGAGGCTGGTTCCAGAAGAGTGGCCTTACCCCAGAGGAAGTATATGGGCGCGTGTAGTTAGAAATCTTTACAGGGCTGGCGCTAAAGTTATTGTTTTTGATATTCAGTTTGATTCCCCGGAGAGCAGATCTGAAATTTATAAAGACTTAATAGAAACAACTACTTCGGAATATGTAATCAATCAAGTCCCGTCTCTTCGAGATAGCGTTGAAGCTGAAAATATTGTCAAATCGTTACCTATGCTTATACCAAGACATGGAGATGATATGTTAGGCGAAGCAGTAGCTGAAGCACAATTGTTCGGCACAACTGTTATTATGCCAGCAAAAATGGTTACAGAACCTACCTCAGTACCGCCTCAATATATATCGTATCCGGTAAAGCAAATAATGGATGCAAATCCTGAATTGGGGCTTATTAATGACCAGATGGACCTTGATGGATTCTCAAGAAGGTATTCCCTATTTGATATCATGGCTCATGAGCCGAATAAATACTATCTTACACTAGGCGTTAAGGCTTTTAAAGCATTTTATGGAATTTCAGATACCTCAAAACCTTATTTTGATAGTGATAATTTAATTTGGGGATATGGAGATTATGAGATCAAAGCATATGGTCAAGGCAACTCTTTCCTAGTAAACTATTACGGGCCTCCTTCAGGATATAAAATAAGAGATCAAAGAAATCTTCCTCCATGGGCAACATTCCCAAAGTATTCATTGGCATATATCATCGATACCGATGAGGTAACTTTGAGAGACCCTATGGAAGATTTAGACTGGATGAGTCAGTTTTTACCTGGTCAGATCCCCGATTGGATTAAAGCTATTGAAGATGATAAAGAGCGCCAGGAAATGATAGATGTTATGGGGATAAGTTCTGACAATGACCTATCTAATTCTCCATTTTATAATAAAATAGTTGTTATTGGCACATCAGTTGAAGTTCACCACGATTATAAACAAACCCCCTTCTATAATTATGCAGGAATTCAGCAATTGACCCCTGGAATGGAAACTCATGCTAATGCAATTCAGACAATGATAGACAGTAATTATATAAGAGTTTTGGGTGGTGGATTAACAGAGTTTTTTAATGAATATAATAAATATCCGTTTAGTCATTTTCTCCTGATTTCTTTTCTCAGTCTTATTGCTTTTTTTATTCTATCTTTTTCTAATCCAATTATAGCTGGATTTTTAATTGTGCTAGAATGTCTTCTTTATTTTGCTATTTCTTGCGGGTTGTTTGTTGGCGACATATTTTGGGGCATAAAATCAATTACTCCAAAATTTTTAAGCAGCTCACAATTTTTTCAATTACAGTTACCACAAATTGGAGAGTCAATTATTATACCTATTGTTGCTCCTCTTGCATCTGTTTTTGTTACTTATTTCGGGATAGTTCTCTATGATTTTATAAAAGAACAGCAAGACAAAAAGTATTTAAAAAATACTTTTGGCGCTTACATCTCTCCTGACTTAATTGATCAAATGTATGAAGACAAAAGAGAGCCCAAGCTTGGTGGTCAGGCGGGCTATCATACTGCTTTTTTCTCGGACATTCAAAGTTTCTCTTCCTTTTCGGAAATATTAGAACCTGAAAAAATGGTTAGCTTGATGAATGAATATTTAACGGAGATGACAACAATACTTTTAGACCATAAAGGAACTTTGGATAAATATATTGGTGATGCGATTGTGGCATTTTATGGAGCTCCTGTTCCGCTCAAAGGACACGAATATCATGCGTGCATGACGGCGCTAGAAATGGATAAAAAATTAAAAATCATGCGAGAAAAATGGACTGAGGAAGGTGATTGGCCAGAACTTGTTCATAATATAAGGCATAGAGTAGGTCTTAATTCAGGCGATATGGTAACAGGAAATATGGGTTCAACTATGCGGATGAATTACACCATGATGGGCGATACAGTCAATCTTGCTGCGAGACTAGAGCCTGCAGCTAAACAATATGGTGTATATAATTTTGTTGCCCACAATACCTACAAAGCAGTCAAAGATCAATTTGAATGGAGGATGCTTGATTATCTTGTTGTGAAAGGTAAAAAGAAACCTGTAAAAGCATATGAGCTTATATCTTTGAAAGACAAAATGGACAGCAATCAATCAGAGTTAATCGGTGTTTTTAATGAAGGACAAGAATTGTACTTTAAGCAAGACTGGAAAAATGCTCTTAAAAAATTTAAAAAATCATCTGGCCTTGAAGAAGATTTTCTTTACAGACCAACTACACCATCTAAAATATATATTGAGCGTTGTGAGGAATTTTTGAAAAATCCTCCACCAAAACCCTGGAGCGGAGTTTGGAAAATGAAATCAAAATGATTCTTTCAAGCAAATGAGTAGTATGCATTCTAAAATACTATGGATAGATGATGAAATTGATCTTCTAAAACCTCATATCCTTTTTTTAAATGAAAAAGGATATGAGGTCACTATAAGCACTTCAGGAAAAGAAGGATTGGAACTAATTAATGATAAAAATTTTGATTTAATACTTATAGATCAGTTTATGCCTGGTTATGATGGTATTGAGACATCGGTAAATATAAAAGCTGCTAACCCATCAATTCCCATTATAATGATAACAAAAAGCGAAGAAGAATGGTTAATTGATGAAGCGATATATAAAAAAATTGACCGTTTGTTAATTAAACCAATAAATCCAAATCAAGTTTTTGCTGCATGCAAGCAGGTATTAGAGGGAAGCTATATAATATCAGAAAAATCAAAAACAGAATATTTAAGTCAATTTCAAAAAATTGACGATTTATCTAATCAAGCTTCGAGTGTTGATGATTGGTGGAAAATATACTTGAAACTAGTTAAGTGGCAGATTGATTTTGACAATCAAAAAGAAGAAAGCCTTGTTCAGATATTGAAGCAGCAATTTAATTCAATCAACAAAATGTTTTCAGAGTTTATAGTTAGCAATTATTCAAAATGGTTGGCCTCAGATCAGAGACCAATACTATCTTGCGATATTTTTTCAAAAAAAATAAAACCCTTGTTGGAAGATGAGAAAAAAACATGCTTAGTTGTAATGGATGCGATGCGACTAGATCAATTTATAGAGCTAGAGAAAATTTTCTCAGAGGATTTTACAGTTAAAATGGAACCAAGTTTTTCTCTTATACCATCTGCTACTCCGTTTTCAAGAAATGCAATTTTTTCTGGACTTTTTCCAGATGAAATGTGCAGAATTTATCCAGAACAAAAAAAATTAATGATTGAACAAGGAGGAAGTTTAAACAATTTTGAAAAAGAGTTTTTGGTCGACCAAATGAACAGGAATGGTTTTCTTGAAAAAAAAATGCATTATCATAAAATTTGGATTGCTGACGAGGGAAAGAAATTTTTATCAAAAATAAACAATTATACAAATTACGATCTTTTAGCTATAGTTATTAATTTTGTTGACCAACTAGCTCATCGCAGATCAGAATCTGACGTACTCAAAGAAATGGTTCCAGACGAGAGCGGTTACCGCAAAGCTGTTAGAGATTGGTATAATAAATCATGGATAAAAAGCGTTCTTCGAGAGCTGAGCTTAAAAGGGTACAGCGTTATAATGACAAGCGGTCATGGAAGTGTCATGGTAAGCGAAAGTGTTAGTGTAGCTGCTGACAAAAGCACTTCTGATGGAATAAGATATAAATATGGTACAAATATTAATACTCCAGATAAGAAAGCGCTAGACATCAGAAATCTTGACACATACAAACTTCCTGAATTAGGAATTAGAACTAATTATCTAATTGCAAAGGACAATTCTTATTTTGTTTATCCAAATGAAGAGCGAAAATATCGCAAAATGCTAGAAAAGAGCTTTCAGCATGGAGGTATTTCCATCGAAGAAATGTTTATTCCAATCTTAACAATGAAGCCTAAATGAGAAAATTCACGTTCAGCTCCCCAGAAGAAACACAATCATTTGCTGCTAGTTTTGCAAAAAAGATTCCTGATGGTCAGGTAATCGCGCTTATTGGAAATCTTGGTACCGGGAAGACAACCTTTAGTCAGGGATTTGCTCGTGGATTAGATATTGAAGATTCAGTTATCTCGCCAACTTTTAAGCTTGTTAGCGAGTACCACGGAAAAAGAGTCCTTTACCATGTTGATTGCTATCGCCTAGATACTTTTAATGACTTTCTAAATATAGGAGGTGAGAATTTTCTTAACAACATTGATGGAATCACCCTTATAGAATGGGCGGATAGGATTAAAGATATTTGGCTTGATGACTGGATAATTATATATTTTGATCGAGATGAAAATGATGAAGAAAAAAGACACTTAAATATTAGAGGCAATAATTGGTGAATATACTAGCTATCGATACTTCAACGGATTGGTCTGGTGTATCTCTCTTTAAAAATGGTGAGTGTAAGAATTCAATTCATGAACATGTTCCTAGAAGGCATTCTGAGGTTCTACCTAAATTCGTTCAAAGAATTATGATAGAATCGAATTTTAAAAAAGATGATTTAGATGCAATTGCAGTCTCAATTGGACCTGGATCTTTTACTGGATTAAGAATAGGATTAGGGTTTTCAAAAGGTCTAGCTTATGCTTTAAATAAGCCTATAATACCCGTACCAACGCTTGAGGTCATCGCCAATGACCCATCTGTTCATTTTGATGATTTTTTAGTAATGCTCTTTTCGCATAGAAATATTGTTTACAGTCAAAAATTCTTAAATAAAAAACCTGCAACTGATCCCAAGGTTTCAATATTTGATGAAGTGGATTTAAATAATAACATAATTCATTATGGTTGTGAAAAACTTTTAGATTCGAAATCATCTTCAAAAGCAAAACCATCTGCAGAATCTGTAGGACGCTTGGCGTTACTTAATTTTAAAGAATGGAAAGTTGATAAGCCGTATACTTTAACTTCAAACTATATTTCACCATTTGAAGTTGGTTGATAATGAAAGTGAGAAGTGCCATCATTGATGATGCAGATGAAATTTTTAATATTGAAAAAAAAGTTTTCGAGAACCATTGGTCATTAAAATCTATAAAATCTGAATTTACTAATTCGAAGTACTCTAAAATTTCAGTTCTGGAAGTTGAAGGAAAAATAATAGGTTATATTTTTCAAAGGACGATTGAAAATCAAAGACATATTATTAATGTTGCTATTGATACTCCTTTTCAGCATAAAGGCTACGGAAAGTTTTTATTAAAGAAAATTCTTGAGGAAAATAGTGATGATACTAATGTTTTTTTAGAGGTAAAAGAGGCTAATTTCCCAGCAATTAAGCTTTATATTAATTTAGGCTTTGAAGAGCTTCAAAAAAAAGATAGTTATTATTCTGATGGGTCTAATGCTATTTTTATGTTAAAAAGAAACAATAAACATGACTTGGTTTAGCAGAAAAGATAAAAAAATTGCCCAAGATGCGGTTAAAAAAGATATTCCAGGTGGCTTATGGATAAAATGTCCTTCATGTTCAGAGATTCAGTATAAACCAGAACTTGAAAAAAACTTTTATGTTTGCCAGCATTGTCAGCATCATTTTAGGATGGCGCCAGAAATTTATTTTGATCTTTTAATCGATTCTAAAACAAGAAAAGATATATTTACTGAAATTAGCTCTATTGATCCCCTTGAATTTGTTGCGGAAAAAAAATATACCGATCAGTTAAAAAAGGCGATGGAAAAAACAGGTAAAAGCGATGCAATTAGTTGCGCTGAGGGTATGATTGATGGTAAAAAGATAATCTTAGGAGTAATGAACTTCTCTTTTATTGGTGGAAGTATGGGTTCAGCTGTCGGTGAAATAATTTCAAAATGCATTGATAGGGCTAACAACAATAAATCTCCGTTCATATTAATATGTTCATCTGGTGGGGCCCGTATGCAAGAATCTGCACTATCATTAATGCAGCTAGCAAAAACTAGCTCAAAACTTGCAAAGTTTAACAATGACGGTGGGCTATATATTCCACTTTTAACCGATCCAACTACTGGAGGCGTTACGGCAAGCTTTGGTATGCTAGGTGATGTTATTTTAGCAGAGCCAGGTGCCCTAATTGGCTTTGCTGGACCTAGAGTAATAAAGCAGACCATTGGTGAAGATCTTCCTGAAGGATTTCAAACTTCTGAATTTCTTCTTGAGAAAGGCTTTGTAGATCATATTGTATCTCGAGATGAAATGAAGAATAAGATATCAAATATAATTGATTTTCTATCATAATGATATCTCCATCAATTTTAATAGTAAATGATGATAGTATATTTTCAGAAGGTATTAAGTCTTTATGGGAGGCAATGTCTGAAATTGGAAACACAACTGTTGTAGCCCCTAAATCAGAGCACAGCGGGGCAGGTCATGCAATCACAATAGCAAGACCCCTACAATCTGAAAGAATTAATTTAGAATGTGGTTTGAATGGGCATGCAGTTAATGGAACACCCGCAGATTCAGTAAAGTTTGCTATAAATGTCTTAATGGACAAAAAACCTGATGTTTTAGTCTCAGGAATTAACCCTGGATCTAATGTTGGGCAGAGCATACTTTATTCAGGTACAGTTTCCGCTGCAAGAGAAGGTACTTTTAGAGGAATAGATTCTATTGCTATTAGTCTTGATGCTGACAGTAACATAGATTATGAACCATCAAAAACAATATCAAAAGAAATTGTTAAATCTGTCCTTAAAAACAGATTGCCAAGCGACACGTTTCTCAATGTTACTATTCCCAATCTCAACAAGGATGAGATAAAGGGCTTTAAAATCACTAGGCAAGGGTCGATGTATTTTTCAGATAATTTTGAGAAAATTAGAAATAGCAGAGGTCTCAAAGGCTATTGGTTAACAGCAGACCATCATGATCCTGATCCTTCAAAAGATAGTGATAGCGTTGCTGTAAGAGAGGGTTATGTTAGTGTAACTCCATTACACTCAGAGCAAACTAATTTTAAGTTTATTGATGAATTATCAGCATGGAACCTGAATTAATATGAAAACGAATGGAGTGATGATTCTTGACTTTGGCTCGCAATACACCAAGTTAATAGCCAGAAGGGTTAGAGAGGAAAATATCTATTCTGAGATCTTTCCTTATAATGTTTCTATAAACGATATAAAGAAGTCAAATCCTGCAGCAATCATTTTATCTGGTGGCCCTTCAAGCGTATTCTCGGATAATGCCCTAAAGATTGATCCTGAAATATTAAAATACAATGTCCCTATCCTTGGTATTTGCTATGGACTCCAGCTACTGGCCCACTCTTTTGGTGGTGACGTTCAAGAAAAAAATAGTGGAGAATACGGTTTATCAAAGCTTCATGTTGATAATTCACACGATATTTTCTCAGATATTCCAAATGATATTAATACATGGATGAGCCACATGGATCAAGTTGTAAAAATCCCTGCAAATTGGAATATTATTGCTCGATCTTCAAACGAAATTATCGGAGCTGTTTCTAATAAGGATTCTTCTAGAATAGGCTTGCAGTTTCACCCTGAAGTAATTCACACGGATTACGGAAAGGAAATAATTAGAAATTTTCTAGTTAAAATTGCAAAGTGCCCCACAGATTGGAATGCTAATAATTTTGTTAAGGATCAAATACTTAAAATAAAAAAAGAAGTTGGCAAAGATAAGCTTATCATTGGAGTAAGTGGAGGTGTTGATTCAACGGTAGCAGCAGCTCTAATTCACAAAGCCATTGGTGATCAATCCATAGCTGTTTTGATAGATCACGGTTTGATGAGAAAAAATGAAGCACAATCATGTGTTGTTGCATTAAAAAAGGGTCTTGGAGCTAATATTCACAACTTCGACGAGTCTGAGTTGTTTCTTTCTAAGCTTAAAGGCAAAAAGGACCCGGAAGAAAAAAGAAAAATCATAGGAAGTCAGTTCATTGAGTCTTTTGAAAGAATTTCTAAAAAATTTGGAGATATAAAATTTTTAGCTCAAGGCACTCTTTATCCTGACGTTATTGAAAGTGGATTTGGTGTTGGGGGCACATCGCATACCATCAAGAGCCATCACAATGTTGGGGGTCTTCCTAAAGATATGAATTTTAAGCTAATTGAGCCATTGCGAGATCTTTTCAAAGATGAAGTTAGAAAAGTTGGTGTTGAGCTAGGCCTTCCATCTGATCTTGTTCAAAGACATCCATTCCCAGGTCCCGGTTTAGGCGTCAGAATTATTGGAAAAATTACAAAAGAAAGAGTTAGGACCCTTCAGGAAGCTGATAAAATTTTCATTGATATACTTCGTGAAGACAATTTGTACGATAATATTTGGCAGGCATTTGCCGTTCTGGTACCCATAAAGACTGTTGGCGTTATGGGAGATCAAAGAACCTATGATAATTTATTGGCCTTACGAGCTGTTACTAGTGTTGACGGTATGACCGCAGATTGGTTTAAAATTCCTGATAGCACTCTTGCAAAAGCATCAAGCAAGATAGTTAATAATGTAAAAGGAGTAAATAGAGTAGTGTATGATATTACTTCAAAGCCACCAGGCACTATTGAATGGGAATAAGCTTTTTATATATTGATATGAGTCACACCATATCAAGTTTATTCTAAATACATTAAATTTTAAATATGGAAAAAATATGTGTGGAATAGTTAGTTATTACGGTAAGAAAGATTCAGTACCGTTTCTAATCAATGGACTTAGACGCTTAGAATATCGTGGCTATGATTCAGCTGGAATAGCTTTAATGAAAGATGGCATTATAACATCAATCAAAAAAGCAGGAAAGGTCGACGAGCTTGATAAAACAATAAAAGAATCCCCAGTTAATGGTTCGATTGGTATTGCTCATACACGATGGGCTACGCACGGTGAGCCTAATGATATAAATGCACACCCGCATCAAGACAAAACAGGAAAAATTTTCTTAATTCACAACGGAATAATTGAAAACTACGCTACCCTAAAGGAAGTTTTAGTTCGAAAAGGATTTCAATTCACAAGTGAGACTGATACAGAAGTCTTAGTTAATTTAATTTCGGATATATATTATGCTGATGGTTTGAATTTTGAGCAAGCTGTCGAAGCCGCACTTAATCAAGTTGTTGGAACTTATGGTATAGTTGCTTTTTGTAGTGATGAGCCGAATAAGCTTGTAGCAGCTCGTCATGGCAGTCCTCTTGTTTTAGGCGTAGGTCATGATGAATATTTCATTGCTAGTGATGCATCTCCAATAGTTGAGCATACCAGGAACGTAATATACTTAGCTGAAGGTGAAATTGTAACTATCGACGATAGTGGTCATTTAATTAGATCAATGCATGACAATGTTATTATAAATAGAGAAACTACAGAGATTGAATTTAGCATTGAGGAAATAGAAAAGGGAGAATTCCCCCATTTTATGTTAAAAGAAATTCACGAACAATTATTTACAATCAAAGATACAATGCGAGGTAGAATTGATCCAACCGATGGCACTGCTCATCTCGGTGGAATAGAGGATTATATGAATAGAATCCGTGGTGCCAACAGAATTTATATTACTGCTTGCGGGACCTCTTGGCACGCTGGATTAATCGGTAAATATCTTATAGAAGAATATGCGGGAATTCCTGTACATGTAGAATACGCTTCAGAGTTTCGATATAGAAAACCTATTATTGATTCCAACACTGTTGTTATTGGTGTCTCTCAATCTGGAGAGACTGCAGACACCCTAGCTGCAATTAGAAAAGCTAAAGAGCTAGGTGCGCTAACCGTGGGAATTTGTAATGTAGTAGGTTCGTCTGTAGCCCGAGAAACTGATTGTGGAATCTATACGCATGCAGGTCCAGAAATTGGCGTTGCCTCTACCAAAGCTTTTACCTCGCAAGTAACCGTTCTATTTCTTTTGTCTTTATGTTTTGGTAGAAACCGAAATCTATCTTCGCAAACAGGTAAAAAATATGCAAACGCATTAATCAATATTGGAGATCAAGTAAAAACTATTCTAGAAGGATCTGACTCTATTCTTGAGGTTGCAAAATCTACAGTACATGTTGATAACTTTCTCTATTTAGGTAGAGGATTAAATTTTCCAGTAGCACTTGAAGGAGCCTTGAAGTTAAAAGAGATATCCTATATCCATGCGGAGGGTTACCCCGCTGCTGAAATGAAGCATGGCCCGATAGCTCTTATCGATGAGAAAATGCCTGTTGTTTGTTTGGCTCCACATGACAGGACTTTTGAAAAAGTCTTATCAAATATTCAGGAGGTCAAAGCTAGAAAAGGCGTCATTATTGCTGTAACAGATAAAAGAACCCCAGAGCTTGAGAAAGTTTCAGATTATATAATCGATGTACCTTCTACGCATCCTAAGGTTTTTCCTATCCTATCTTCAATTTCATTGCAATTATTAGCATATCATCTTGCAGTTCTCAGAGAATGTGACATTGATCAGCCTAGGAATCTAGCAAAAAGCGTTACGGTTGAGTGAGTTTAGGTGTAAGTAGAGGGTAGTCAATTCCTTATCCCCCTTTGAAATATCGTATTTCTTAAATCCTTTATTAATCAGTTATTTATGTATTTTTCTATAACCCAATCCTTTCTTCTGTAGTCTTACTATTTCTTTGTGTAATTTAGATTCACAATTTTTATTTTTTATACAAAAGAAAGGTTATTTTAAATGAAAGAAGTGAGTAAGCAAGGAAGTTGGGGCAAGGGAAATACAATATTGGTTGGTAATAATATAATGTACATCAAATTGAGTGAAGATAAAGTTGAAGAGGGTAAAATATTAGATTTTATTGATATGAAATGTGGTCGCGGTTGGGAAATCAAAGGCTTAGATAACAGGGAGATGGTCCTCCAAACAAAAAAGGTTGGTAGCTAATTCCCGAAATGGTAAAGAATTACATAATTAAATACTCTATTGAGTTCATTGTAATTATTCTAGGCATTACAGTCTCATTCTGGTTAAATGAATTTTCTATAAATAGTCAAAATGAAAAAGAGAGAGTCAAGGTGCTTGTTGGGTTGCAGGCTGAAAATAATGAAATAAGAAATTATTGCATTCAGAGAAGAGCAACATGGAAAATAGATATGAGCATAATAGATATTTTTTTGAATAAAGAGATTGCCAAATCAAAGAAATTAGATGTTTCAAAAATAACCTCAAGTAAAAATAGAATAGAAACTATCATGGTGCTTTACAGGGTGTTTGACCCTCCTTTAAATAGATATTATTCAATAATAAATTCAGGGGATCTTAGGTTTGTAAAATCTGATAAAGTAAAAGAAAGCTTAAGTAGGCTCCATAATACATCTTTCTCATACCTTAAAACGGCTGTAGACCACGAAAAACAACTCAAGCAAAACTTTATACCTTTCTTAACTAATAGTCACCCAGAAATTATTTTAGCAAAAAACAGTAAAGACCCTTCTCTTGGTAGTTATATCGATATTTTATCCAAGGCAATTGATAATGATAAAAAACTACGATCTAATCTTGTTGTTTTAAGAGGGTATCTTGATAATAAAATATCAATTCTTGATCTTTATATGCTAAACTTGGAAGATTTAGAATATGAAATAAATTCTGCGCTTGAGAGTTAATTAACCCCTGGTTTTGTACCGTCAGCTTCAACATCGCCTTCAGTAAGCTGGGTAATCATAGACATCATATCAAAAAAATCATGTTCTTTTGCAATTTTTCCATCCTTAATTGTTACTAAAGTAGTTCCAGATAAATTCAACTTATTTCCAGAGGCAGGTATACCAAAAAAGTTACCTGTATGAGTCCCTTTAAAGTTCCAATGCTTTACCAGTCTATTGCCTTGACCGATAACTTCAGGTATTGAAAATTCAATATCTGAAAAACCATTTAAAAAATTCATATAATGTTTTTTACAGGCCTCAATACCAACCAAATTTCCCTGAGCTGTGACTACTACTACATCTTTTTGAAACCTCTCTTCATTAACCAAAGATGTATCGCCCTTTAAAAATCTCATCCATGTGTCTTCGTACATAGCCATATCTTTCTCTAGTTGCTCTTGATCGCTAAGAATTTTTTTGGTTTTTGAGTCAACTGAAGGAGATCCGCAACTGGTTATTAAAATCATTAAAAAAGTTATTGGTGTAATTATCCTAGAAAGGTTCATCGTGTTCCCTATGATTTCTTTGTTTTTTTAGAGCTATTATAAAAATGATTAATGTTGTGTAAATTATAAATCATATGGTTATAAAAAAATATATTTTAGTATGCTTTATTTTTAGCCTCTGCTATAGTCAAAATTGGATTCAAAATCAGAGGACGGAAAAACAGTTTAAAGAGGCTGTTTCAAATTATAATTCTGGAAGATATGCTACAAGTGTGATAATATTAAATAAAATTATTGATTCAGGGTTTGAATCATTTCATGAACAAGCTCTCTTACTTCTCCTTAAATCACAAGTAGCGTTAAATAAGTCTGAGGAAGCTAAAAAAACTGCTAAAATCTTCTTTTCTGATTATCCATCTAGTCCATTTTTAGAGTATGCTATGGATAGTATCGGAGATCTATTTGTTAATAATGCAAATTATGAATCAGCTTACAGAATGTTTGTAAGATCAAAAGAGCTATCAAATGTAAGTGAGAGAAAAGTTGAAATTGATAAAAAGCTTTTAAGGTTAATTAAAATTAGCCTTTCAACTAAATTTATAGATGAGCTTCTGATTATGGAGACCAACTTATCTTCCGTTAGTATACATTATCTAGCAATTGCATATTCTCAAATTGTGAACGGAACACCAGACACCGCTGCTTTGACTTTGGCAAAAATTGACCCATCCCATCTTCCCGATACTTTTTCAGATCTTTTCGAACTATTGCTGAGAGAATCTTATAAGCCAGCCTCGCCGGTAATGATGGTTGGTTTGGCATTGCCATTATCTGGGTCAGGCTCTGCAACTGGAAAAGCTTTTCTTGATGGCTTCAGAAGCGCTTTGACTTCAAATGATTATAATGATAAAAGAATATCTATTTTAGCGCGAGATACAAGGAGCGATGAAATCGAAACTATTAAAATAATTAGCGAACTTGAAAGCATTGAACAAATTGTTGCAATAGCTACTCCTGTTGATCAAGTACTCTCACTTTCTTTGCTTAGCTCTTTAAAAAATTCTGATTTACCAGTTATCCTAACTAATAAACAAAATGGTGATCTATCGTTAATTAATGATAAAACCTTTTTCCTGAATTCCGATTATTTTACCGAAGGCGTAATTGCAGCTCAATATATTGTTAAGCATTTAGGGCTCGATAGTATTGCAATTGTGGCTCCTGCTAATAAAAATACAGAAATACAGGTAGATGCTTTTACCAATGAAGTAGACAGGCTTGGCGGTAAAATCGTAGCTACAGAGTGGTACTCTGGAGTACCAAAAAATCTCAACCGACAATTTAGTTTTTTAAGACAAGTAGGATTTAGATTAGAAAAAGAAGAAGATAAATATGACGAAGCGCTTGGAATGGCAATTGACAGTTTAGATGCATTATTTGATGTTTCAGTAGATGATTTTTTTGATATTCCTGAGCTTAAAATTGAGAAGATGTCGTCCTCTGATTCATCTAAAATTATTTTAAGCACAATTCAAGCAATATATTTGCCCATAAACTTTGATGATTTAGAATTTATAGGTCCTCAAATTCCAATGTATAATTTTGATACAAAGATCATTGGAAATTCTAGTTGGAAGCAGCTTGAAATACTTACTAAAGAAAACATCGGTCCCCACCTTAGAGGCATGTCTATAATTTCAAGTACTTTTTCATCAAATTCAGATTCTGCTAGAATAGATCCTCTTAAATTTACTGACTTTCAATCTGGTTATAATGCCTCAAAACTTTTAACTAGTATAAATTTATCTGAAATATCAAGAGTAGAACTCACTAAATCATTAAGGGGTATAATCTTTAATGATTCAGGCTATAGTTTCATTCCGTCAAAAGTAAACAAGAATATTAACTCAGCATTTCAATTGATCGGTTTTAATGGCAAGGCTTTTATAAAAGAGGGAGTAGTTTCGATAGACACTCTATCTTTCGTGAATGTAGTAAATCCATAATAAAGCTTTGAATTTCATAGATTACTCTAGTTTTTTCAACAATTCCTATTTAACTGCAGTTATTTCAAAAAGAGATAGAAATTACGCTATAAAAAGTAATAGAGTTAAATTTATAGAATCTTTGAAGATTAATTCTGAAACAATAATTTTCCCCCAACAAGTACACTCCAACAATGTTAAAATTATTGATAAAGTAAAGTTTTACAAAGAAACTGATGGCCTATTGTCATTATCAGATAGTTTAGGAATTGGTATACTAGTTGCCGACTGTGTGCCAGTTTTTCTTTATGGAATAAAAAGCAACCATTGCGCCCTTATACACTCAGGTTGGAAGGGGTCTGCAAATTTAATTACTACAAACGCTATTAATAAATTAATTGATTTAGGTAATTTTCCTTCTGAAATCAAAGCAGTTTTGGGCCCATCTATTGGAAAATGTTGTTTTGAGATAGGTAGTGATGTTGCTCAATATTTCTCAAAAGAAAATTTATCTTCAGAAAAAGGCTCTAAATTCAAATTAGATTTAAAAAATGAAATATTCTCAGAGCTTATTAATTTAGGCTTAGCTATGAAAAATATTTACTTAGATACTCATTGCACTTTTTGCGATAAGGAAAAGTTTTTTTCGTACAGAAGAGAGGGTATTGATTCAGGTAGAATGGTTGCGATAATGAAAGTAAAAACTTTATGAATATTTTTGAAGCAATAATTATTGGCCTCGTTCAAGGCCTTACGGAGTTTTTACCAATCAGTAGCTCAGGGCATCTAGTTGTTATTCAAAAAATATTAAAAATCAACTCTCCAGGAAACCTTATTGAGGTTTCAGCTCACCTGGGAACTTTATTGAGCATTATTTTAATTTATAAAAAAGAAATTTGGGGTATAATTACAAGTTTGAAATCATCTGAATCAAAAAAATATATTTTTATGATTGTATTAGCCACACTCCCTTCAGTTGTTTTTGTTTTAACTAGTAAATCCTTTATTATACGACTTTTTGAATCTGTAAGCAGCGTTGCAATCGCATTAATTTTTACAGGCTGTATTTTATATATGTCTGGAATTAAATATTATTCAAATAAGAAATTGAGCCTAGCTAAAGGATTTTTAATAGGCATATCCCAAGCTTTTGCTATAATTCCTGGCATATCTCGTTCTGGCATGACAATTTCAATAGCACTCCTACTAGGTGTATCAAGTAAAGAAGCTGCAAAATTTTCATTTATGTTAGCTGTTCCAGCAATTTTTGGAGCTACAATTTTAACTTTTTTAGATGCTCAATTTGATCAATTAAAAATCATGATTACTCCTTTAGTGGTTACTGCGCTTGTATCATTTGTAAGCGGATTATTAGCTTTGAAGTTTTTAATAAAAATTTTAAATGCTGGAAAATTTTATTACTTTTCTTTTTACTGTATATTAATTGGATTAATAAGTCTATTATTTTTATAAATGTCTCGATCAAACCCAATATTTAAAAAATTCAATAATTCTATTCAGTTTCTTACAAAAGGAGAGCTTGATTCACTATATTTTTTAATGGGCGACGATCAGTTTCTTCATAAGTTTTTTATAGATCAACTCGAAATAGCGCTTAACAAAATAGAGTGCGTTGAAAAGATTATTTTATCAGTTGATGACTTAGGATCAAAAGAACTTATTAATAAAATCAATGAGTCAGATCTTTTCTCTTCAAAAAAATTAATAATATTCAGGAATCCAAACCTTTTGAGAGGTAAAGCCAGAGATGAACTGTTGGACTATTGCACTAATCCTAATTCAAACAACTATTTAGTTTTTATCCAGGATGAATTTTCTCTTAAGAATAAATTAATAAAGTCTATCGCTAGTTATTCAAATACAGTCTCAACATCAACCCCATTTGAAAATGAATTAAGACCTTGGATTTCGTACTTTTTTAAAGAAAATGGTTATGATAGTATATCAAGTGAGGTAGTTGATAATTTACTAAGCGTATTTGGTGACTCAGTATTTTCTTTAAAAAATGAAATTGATAAGTTGTGCTTAAGTCTAAGTTCAGCTCAAGACTTGAATAGTGCATTAATTAATGATTCAATTCACATGGGCAGGAGTTATAAAAAATTTGAACTTTTCAATTACATTGGCAGCAGAGATGTTTTTCATTCCATTAAACTTGGAAGGTCATTAGTTTCAAAAGATTCTTCCATGCTTGACTTGATCCGACCTTTAAGCGAGCTATTTCAGGAGTTATTGTTTATTAAAATTTTTAAAGGAACAAATCGCTCACAAAGTAGTTTTAGTTTATTATCACCTGTTATTAGGAAAAATATTCCGAAATACGCAAATAATTTTTCTAGCAAAGAAATTGTTTATGCAATCAAAAAATTAGCAAAAATAGATAAGCAGATAAAAACATCAAGAATTAATGATAAATCAGCAATCACAGAGTTTATTTACTCAACAACGAGCAATGAATAAATCTTTCCAATTTACTGATGAAGAGTTGATTGCTCGCTTTCAGAACGGAGATGAGCAATCCTACATTGAGCTTGTTAATAGATACAAAGATAGGTTGATAAACTTTGTATTTCGCCTAGTCAATGATCGCGATCAATCTGAAGACATAATTCAAGATACAATGCTAAAGCTCTACACCCACAAACATTATTATAAAAATATTGCAAAATTTTCTACATGGATTTACACAATAGCTGGAAATTTTGCTAAAACAGAACTAAGGAAGAAGAAGACGAGAAAAGTAACTAACAACAGTCAGCTTGGACCTGAAGATAGAGATTATGACCCACCTTCAAATGACCCTAATCCAGAAAAATTAGTCGAATCAGAGTTCATTAATACCAAAATTCACGAAGCTATAAAAAAACTACCTGACCACTTCAGAGTAGTTACTGTTTTGAGAGATATTGAAAAATTACCATATGATGAAATAAGTAATATCGTTGATGTACCCCTCGGAACAGTTAAGTCTCGAATAAATAGAGCAAGAATTCAACTGCAAAAAGATTTAAAAGATTATATTTAATTAAGGAGAACAAATATATAATGAATCGATATGAGTTTGAAGATAGAATATCTGATTATTTAGATAATCACTTAAACGTTTCAGAGCGACAAGCTTTTGAAAAGTATGCCAAGGAAAACAAAGATGCTGAAGACTTATTGAATTCAGTAAAAAATACTATTGAATTGATTAAATCGCAAAAAAGCATAGAAACTTCTGAAAATTTTATACCTGAACTAACCAATAGAATTAAAACGTATAAAAAAAGACCTCTAAAATCAACGAGACAAAAAACCGGAAACTTAATTTTTGGGTTCTCACCAATAAATTCAGCTCTTATGGGAGTATTTATTTTTTCATTCCTCCTGCTTTTGGTAAATATTGCGCCAAGTGCAAATTCATTTTTTCAATCGAATATCGTTTCGAGCAAAAAAAATGTGATTGAAAAAACTATTCCTGGTTCTCCTATAGGAATCGATAATGAAACAGAGCTAGTTTCAGCTGATTCTTTAAAAAAGGCAATAGATTCTAAAGAAAAAATAAATATTAAAGATAAAATAAATTTAGTTAAAAATAAGCGTTAACACCCTTATATCTATTTATTCTAATACTCTGAATTTAATGTAATTAAACCCCAGAGGTTTTTTATCTTCTATCATGACATTTTATAAGCAAATCCCACTTATTGCGCTCTTTGTGGTAATTCACTTATTATTTTTTATTCCACACTATAACAATATTATTATAGTTATTTTAAAGAGTATTTCCTCTATAGGGCTAATGGTATTAATTGCTTTATATGCCTTCCCAAATCTATTAAAAAGTAAAAAAAATGAAGATACTCTTAACAGTTCAAAACTCATACCAAAAAAAAATCAGGAGTACTCATTTATAGATCAAAGATATTCTGCTTTGCTAGAAAATATAAAAAAAGGCATTCTTTCCGTTAATGAAAGCTATGCTTGCGGCATTTATGTTATTGATCAAACATCTGAGGCTTTTGAATTAAAATCTTCTTCAGGGGTAATATTTAAATCAAATTTAGAATTAGGAAACCCCTTATTATCTCAAGTTTTAAGTAGCGGAAAATCAAAAATTATTAAATATAAAGACATAAAACCAGCACATTGGAATGAATTAATTAGCTATGACAAATGGAAAGGCAGTGAGTCTGCATTTTGTTTCCCAATTAAGAACTCTGACTATACGATAGGTGCTTTAATTGTTTTTATTAAGCATTTCTCAAAGATTAATCCAGTCGATATTGATGTTATTCAAAAATTTGTCGAAATATTGAATCAGGGTATCTTCGATATTGGAAAATCAGAATCCCAAATTTTGATAAATAAGAATTCAAGTTTAATCCATGACCTATTTAAAACCTTTGACCCTGAGTCTGACTCGGATGAATTTTTTAAATCTGTAAAAAATACATGTAGATCAATCTTTAAATATGACAAGCTTACTATTTCACTCAAATCGATTGAAAGTGATGAATTAAATGTTATTGTAACAGATGGATTTGATGAAGATATCGAAGAAGGTTTTTCTTATAATCCTCGTAATAGCATTATCAGTTTGTCTTTTATTGATAACAATACGATAAATCTTGCAGATTGGAAAAGTCAATTTCCTGAGATGCATAGATTTGATAATGATCTTGAAAATTCAGACTCTTTTTCAACTGTTTTAAGTTCACCTTTAAGGTCATCTGGAAAATCAATTGGCAACATTACTTTAGAGCGAATAGAACAAAAATCATTCACTTCAGTTGATGAAAACATGCTTGAACTATTATCAGAGAATGTAAGCAAAATTATACGATGGATGGATATTCATCAGCAACTCAATCGTTCTGCATCACGAGATGGATTGACAGGCTTACTCAATCACAAAACGTTTTTAAATAGATTTGCAAAGGAAATTGATCGATCCAGCAGATTTGGAGAGCAGCTTGGATTGATCTTTTTTGACATAGATAAGTTTAAGAATGTAAATGATACATATGGTCATCTTTATGGTGACTATGTCTTGGAAGAGGTGAGCCGCATAATTTCAAAAAATGTAAGATCCATTGATATTGTTGGAAGATATGGAGGAGAAGAGTTTTCGGTTCTTCTTGTTAATACTGATATCAATGAATGTAAGCCTCTTGCGGAAAAAATAGTAAAGAAAATCGCTAAAAAGACTTATTTAAAAGATGGTATTGCAGTTAATCTTACAATTAGCGCTGGTATGTCTGGTTTTCCGCTACATTCTGACAATATTGAGAGTCTCATAGCAAAAGCTGATAAAGCTATGTATAGCACAAAACGTAATGGCGGCAATGGAGTTACAATTGCCTAATAAATCACCAATTAAATTAAGAGTTTTCGTAATATACTTGTGTACCATACTTGTTTTTAATGGATGCCAATCCTCAAAGCCACTTATAGCTGAAGAAACTCGCAATAATGATTCTAAGCAGCAATCTATAAAAAACCCTAACCCTGAAGCATTAAAACTTTTTATGAATGGTCAAATGTTAATGAATCAGGGTGATTTTCCAATGGCAATTATAGAATTTCAAGAAGCTTTAGAGCTTGACCCAGATGTTGGAACAATATACACTTCAATTGCAGAATGCTATTGGAATATCGGCAAACCAGAGCTTTCGTTAAAAAACTTAAAAATAGCTATTTCAAAGAATCCAAAAGATGAAGAAGCTCTTAGAATAATGGCGGAACAGTTAATTGCTACTAAAAAATATGATGAGGCAATAAAGCCTTTCATGAAATTAAGAGAAATAAGCAATCAGAATACTAGTTATATTTTAGCTTTAGCTGAACTCAATAAGCTCAAAAAAAATTATTTAAATACAGTAAATCTTTATCTTGAGGCGTATGCGATTGAACCTTCCAGGATTGAGCTTCTTGAGTCTGCTGGAAGGTATGCTCTACAGCTCAAAAACAAAGATAAAGCAAAAACTATTTTTAAAGACTTATCTGAGCAAAATCCTTCCCAAATAGATTATTTAAATATTTACTCAGAGCTAGCAATTCAAACGAAAAACTTTGACGAAGCAATTTATCATTTTCAGAAGTTAATAAGCGAGAATGGCGAGTCAAGTGAGCTGCGATCAAAAATAGGAATTTTATATTATGCATCTGGAAACTCTGAAAAAGCAGAAAAAGTTTTAAAGCCACTTTTTAATAGCAACGAGCTTAATGAGCAGCATTCTTTGTCTTTGTTTGAAATTTATTTTGATAATAAAGACAATATAAATGCTGCTAAAGTTAGCGATAAAATGATAACATCTTTTCCTGAAGACTGGAGGGGTTATTATAGCAGGTCATTGGTTTTTATGGATGAAAATAACTATGAATCGGCTGTGTCCATTCTTGACCCTGTCTCAGAAACATTTTCAAATATTTTTTCTATACAGTATATCCTGGGTTTGTGTTACAGTAGAATCAAAATGGATAATGAGGCGGTTGATTTTTACAATAGAGCATTAACTATACGTCCAAATTCAATAAATGTACTTCACTCAATAGCTATTCTATACGATGAAATGAGTGAGTGGGTAAAATCTGATAAAATCTATGACAAATTGATTAATAGTAACCCTAAAGACGCTCAGGCTTTTAATAACTACGCCTATAGCCTTACTGAAAGAAATAAGGATCTTGAAAGAGCACTTGGGTATGCAAAAAAAGCTGTAAAGCTTGAACCAAATAACTCTTCATACTTAGACACTATAGGATGGACATACTTTAAGTTGAATGATTTGAAAAGAGCAAAAAAATATATTAAGCAATCAATTGATATTCAGAGTGAAAATTCCGTAGTTCTTGAACATTATGGAGATATTTTAATGAAATCAAATGACCCAGTTAAAGCATTAGATTATTATAGAAAAGCTTATGAATATGACAGTGAAAATCAACAGCTAAAAAATAAAGCATTTCCAGATTAACTTTAAAACGATATCCCTGTTAGTTTTAATTATTTTTTTTGGATGCGCTCCAAATATTTCGAATTCAAAGTCTGTTAAGGAAGAAGTTTTCTTTTATCCTGATCTTTCTAAAAAAAAATATTGTAGAGGTAAAGGCTATGTTATGTCTAAAGGTAATTTCAATGGCAGGTTAAGCTTTACATTTACTTCATCAAAAAAATCTACTTATATTGAATTCAGAGATTTAATTGGAAGAAAGACTCTTTTTTTAATTTTAAGTGAAAATATCATTAATGCATGGGATATTCGAAATAACAGAAGATACGATCAAGAATCATTGATTATTGCTTTTCCATTTTTTGAATTAATTAAACCCAATGATTTAATTAACTTCTTATGGGGTGAAATGCCAAAAACTTTTACTGATTCAGATAAAAACTTGAACAATAACATAATTAATAATGGACAAATACAATTTTCTTCACATCAAACTGAAAATGGCATTTTGATTAATTCAGTTTCCTTTAATGTTGAACAAAATAAGGAAACCATCGACTTATTTGTTGAGAATAGAGAATTTGACGCGCAGTATCCGCATTTGATAAGAGAAATACCTGGTTCGGTAGTACAAGTGAAGGAAAACCAGTGAAGCTATCAATAGTCATACCAGTTTACAATGAAGTAGAATCTATTGAAAGGCTATATCTAGAGATAGTTCAAAGCTTAGATACGAGTGAATATGAAATCATTTTTATTGATGATGGTTCAACTGATGGTTCCTCTGAAAAAATCGTAGAATTAATACAGAAAAATCAGAAGTTAAAATTAATTCAATTTTATCGAAATTACGGTAAATCAGCAGCACTTTCAGAAGGGTTCAAGCAGGCTGATGGAGAATATGTTGTTACAATGGATGCTGACTTACAAGATGACCCCTCAGAAATAAAAAACCTTATAATTAAACTCGAAGAAGGCTATGATTTAGTATCCGGATGGAAGAAGAATCGTAAGGATCCACTATCAAAGCGCGTTCCGTCAAAACTTTTTAATTTTATTACAAGATTATTTACAAGTGTTAAAATTCATGATTTTAATTGCGGAATAAAAATCTACCGCAAATCAGTAATTAAAACATTAGAAATTTATGGTGGTCGACATAGATATATCCCAGCATTAGCCGGACAAAAGAAATTTAAAATAACTGAAATTATTGTAAACCATAGAGCTAGAGAATTTGGCATTACTAAATATGGGGGCCGACGATTCTTTCATGGTTTTTTTGACTTAATTTCAGTGATATTTCTCTCGCGATACATTCAAAGCCCGCTTTATTTCTTCGGTCAACTAGGCCTATTATCTTTTATGTCTGGATTTAGTATTGAAGGGTACATATTGTACCTTAAATATGTATTGAAAGAACCTTTTGCAACGCACATTGCATTATTAATTTTTGGTGTTCTTTTAATTTTTATCGGTATTCAATTCTTTTCGATCGGACTAATAGGAGAAATGATTGCAAATTCAAATCAAGATAAAGAATCAAGAATAAAAAAAATTCACAAGGTTTAAATAAACAATAATGAAAATTGTTTTAATCGGGCCTTTTCCGCCATATAGAGGAGGAATATCAATGTTTAATCATTCTTTGTCGCGTGAGTTGAATGAAAAACATGAAGTTCATAGAATATCATTTTCGCTTCTTTATCCAAAAATATTTTTTCCTGGAAAGTCTCAGCGCTTTGAATTTCAAGGTGATAGTTCAAGTGAGATAATTAGCTCTATAAATCCTATTTCATGGATTAAAACCGCAAAATACATCAAAAAAATAAAACCAGATTTGGTAATCTTTCAGTACTGGCATCCATTTTTTGCTCCAGCATTTTCATCAATTGCGCGACGAATTAATAAACTTAATGATTTAAAGATTATCATTAACTGTAATAATATTTTTCCTCATGAGAAAATGATGTTAGGCAGGTTTTTGGCAAAAAAATTCTTTAAATATGGTGACCACTTTATTGTAATGACGGATTCTGTAAAAAAAGACTTGCTTAGCATTATCCCAAATGCAAGCTGCATAGATACACATCATCCTATTTATGATGTATTTGGCAAGAGAACTGAAAAAGGATCTGCTAAAGATATTTTAGGAATAAATTCCAAAAGAGTGATCCTTTTTTTCGGATTAGTGCGAAATTATAAGGGACTGGATCTTTTGATAGAAGCATCTAAAAATTTAAAAGTAGAATTGACTAATTTTAAAATTGTTGTTGCTGGTGAGTGTTACAGTGATCAAAATAAATATATTGAATTAGCAAAAAAATTAGAAGTTGATGAATCTTTTATTTTTAATTTTCGTTTTATAAAAAATGAAGAAGTTTCAAATTATTTTTCTGCTGCCGATGTAGTTGTTCTGCCTTATAAATCCGCTACTCAAAGCGGTATTGTGCCAATAGCTTATCATTTTAATGTGCCAGTTATCTCAACCAATGTGGGAGGTCTTCAAGAGACTATTGAGCATAAAAAATCAGGTTATTTGTGTAACCCTGATCCAATATCTATATCTAATTCAATAATTGATTTTTATAACTCTAACAACGACTTTTCTACATATATAAAAGAGTATAAAAAGCAGTTTTCATGGCAAGCTTTTGCAGACAAGATTATAACTGTAATATAATAATGAGCGTAAGATCTGTCAATATAATTGTCTTAAACTGGAATCAAAAAGATCTGTCATTAAAATGCATAAGTTCCCTTGAGAAAACCGTTTACAAAGATAAGCATATTGTTTTTGTAGATAACGGTTCAATTGATGGCTCAGTTGAATCTGTTAAAAGATTGCATCCAAATGTAGAGATTATTGAATTAGAGAATAATCTTGGCTACGCTGCTGGAAACAATGCTGGATTTAGTATGATATCTAAAAAATCAAAATATACAATATTTTTAAATAATGATACCTTTGTTGATTCATCCTTTATTGAGCCCCTAATAGATGAATTAGAAGACAATACATTATCAATTCAAGCTGTACCTAAAATTTTCTATGCACAAGAAAAGGGTAAGGTTTGGTATGCAGGAGGAGATATTAATCTCACGTTGTCGCAAATAAGACATATAGGCATAAGATCTAGCAATATAGAAAAATATAATAAAAGATTAACAGTCGACTATGCTACAGGCTGCTGTTTTTGTATACGGTCTGACGATTTTACTAGATTTGGAATGTTTGATGAAAATTATAAAATGTATTGTGAGGATGTAGATTTATCGCTCAAGATTAGCAATAATGGTGGACAAATAGCTTATATACCAAATTCAAAAGTTTGGCATCATGTTTCAATGTCTTTGGGTGGAAGTAATTCTTACTCAAAGTGGAGCAAGAAACAGTTAAGTATTTTGAGGCTTATTTTGAAACATGGTAGGCTAATATTGCTGCCTATTTCAATTATATCTTATTTCATTAATGCATCATTAAGTTTTATGTTTATTAGTATTCTAAAAATAACAAAAAAGAGATGAAAAGTTTTCTAAAAAAGATCCCCGGTGTTACTATAGTTTTTGATAGTTTAAAAGCAATAAGCGTTATAGCTAAATATACTTTTGGCGTTAATGTTGAGCATGAAGAAGAGAGAGCTGACCCTGACGATCCAAAGTGGGAGAATGATTCTTGGTCAAATGTATTTAAAAGAAGATGTGATTATGCTGTTAACGTCTCAAATGAGAAGAGAGTTCTTGATTTATGCTGTGGTACAGGTTGGACATCAAATGAGCTATCAAAAATTGCGGTCTCTGTAAATGCGGTTGATTATTCAGAAGAAGTGATTGAAATAGCAAAAAAAAAGTATCCAAAAGGCAATCTTTTTTTTGAAAAAATGAATGCTCTTGATCTTAATTTTTCTGATGAGTCATTTGACACAGTTGTAAGTATGGAGGCGATTGAGCATTTTAGCAAGCTTGATGGGGAAAAATATCTATCAGAAGTTGTTAGGGTATTAAAGAAAGATGGAGTCTTTATTGGAAGCACTCCCCAGGTTGAAACGAAAAATCCTTTAAAAGTTTTAGCGCTCAAAAGAATTGACCCTTACCATTTACAACTATACTCAATTAAAATGTTAAAATCAGTTTTATTGGAATATTTCAGCAATGTTGAAATTGAAAGCCAACCTGAAGAGTGGATGTTGTTTAAATGTACCAGATAGATAAAGATACTATAAAAAAATTTATTTTTTCGCTACAAAACACTGACGGTGGATTTCATCTTCAAAAGAATTACAATCAAACAACTTTGATGAGCTCAGCTTTTTCAATAATAATATTAGAACTCATAAATTCGCTAGATTCATTAGAAATAAGCAGAGATCAAGATTTTTTTTTAAGACATCAAGATGAAAAAAGCGGTTTATTCATAGATTTAAATCGCAATCAAGAATATGAAAAAAAAGAAGATATAGAGTATAACTATATCCATTATCAAACAACGGCCTTTTCGCTTTCTGCTCTTGATGCTCTTGGCTTGAAGCCAAATTATAGATTATCATTTACAGATAGATTTAGAGGAAAAGATAAAATTTTAAAATTCTTTGATGGAGTTGACTGGAAAAATCCATGGCATGAAAGCAATAAGATTATGTTTTTACTTCAGTTTTTTTCCTATGATTATATAAAAATGAAAAACGAAGATTCGTTGGATAATATTCATGTTATCCTTGATACATTAGACACTTTTCAAGATCCCAAAACAGGTTTGTGGGGTACTCAATTTAATGCAAGTACTTTTGTTTCAATGGCAGCAGCTTATCATTTTCTCATTTTTTATAAATACTTTGATAGAAAAATTAATTTTTCAGAAAAAATTTCGTCATCTGTCTTCCAATTACAAATGAGAGATGGTTTATTTCACCCTTTTGGAGGAGGAGGCGCATGCGAAGATCTAGATGCAATCGATGTAATTTCTAAAGTGTGCTCAAATTTTAGTTATGAAGCTGCAGCATCCTTAAGACGAGCTCACGCAGCACTTTTGCAAAACCGCAATGAGGATGGGGGTTTTTGCTGGGCCAAAAGACCAAAATTTCCACTTTTAGTTGGCCTAAAATATTTCAATCCAATATCAGAATTATTCAATATTGGAATGATTAAATGGATAGTTAAAAATAATTACATTGGTTCTGTTATCCCATTTGTTAAGGAGAAAAAAATATACAGATATAGCAATTGGAATAGGATGAAATACGATATTAATCATAGCGACTCTTGGTCTACATGGTTTAGGCTGTTGTCGATTGCAACTATTGAAAAACTAATGCCTGAATTAAAAAAACATGATATAAACTTTAACTTTAGACGCCTTCCTTCTATTGGGTGGATGCAAAGTGAATAAGTCTGGCCCCCTAGTTTCTGTTATTGTTGGGGTAAATCGAGACGACGGAACTCTTGTCCAGTCGATTGAAAGTCTTTTAAATCAAACTTATAGCGGTTTTGAACTTATTATTGTTAATGATGGTTCGTCTGAAAAAGTTAAGAAGGTCGTTGAAAATTTTTTAGATGAGAGAATCGTTTTAATAAATTCTCCAAAAATAGGTCTTACAGCAGCTTTAAACATTGCGTTAAAAGAGTCGAATGGTAAATATATAGCTAGACACGATGCAGGCGATTTTTCTTTAAAACATCGAATTTTTGAGCAAATTAAATTTTTAGAAAATAACACCTCGGTTTCAATGTGTGGCACGTGGATAAAGGAAACTTCATCATCAGGAGTAGATTTAGGAATAACCCCTTTTCCTCTTACTGACTCTGAAATAAAAAATAACATACTTTATCAAAATGTATTTTGCCATGGATCAATCATGGCAAAAAAGGATGATCTGATGCAGCTTAATGGCTACAGGGAAGAATTTAAACATTCCCAAGATTACGATTTATGGCTCAGGCTTATCGAATCTTTTGAAGTAGCCAATTTAGAAAAACCTCTTTATGTTAGAGTCATCTCTCCTGATAGTATAAGCTTTGTAAATAAGGAGGAACAGAAAGGGTACGCTGATCTAGCTAGAGATTGCTATCGTGCTCGTAAAGCGAAAATAAAAGAACCTCTTCCCGGATTGGAATCTATCAATCACTCTTCAAACACAATAAAAAATAAAAACAGAATACTCAGTAGTTATAAATTTTATTGCGGAAGAAGACTCTATTCGTATGGTAATATGCGATTAGCAAGAAAATATTTTTTTAATTCTCTGGCCCTATTCCCTTTTGCATTAAAAAATGTTATTTATATTCTCATTACGCTATTACCACAAAATCTAAGAATATTTTTTGAAAAAATATGGTTAAATAAGAAAGCTAAATATTATCTTAGAATTGACTGACCTATGTCTAGCATATCACTAATAATACCAACATACAATAGACAAGAAACTGTACTCAAGACTCTTGATTTTTTAAAACTTCAGAACTGTGAAGATTATGAGGTTATTGTTGTAGATCAAACGAAATTAACTCATCCTCAGCTAGTGAAATTTAAATTTGAAGATAGTACAGTTAAATATAAATATTCACATATCGAAAAGATTGGTTTACCTAATGCAAGAAATATAGGAGCTGACATAGCTTCAAATGACATTTTAATCTATATTGATGATGATTGCATACCAGACCCTGATCTTGTCAGGTCATATCAAGTAATTTTTAAAAATTTAGATTTGAAAACATGGTGTGTTGCTGGTCGCGTTATAGAAAAAAATAATAATATATTTAGGCAAAGTAACAAAATAGTTGGCGGATGGATAACATGGTACGGTAAGACATTAAAAAACTTTGATACTGATAATAAGGGAATGTGTCAATGGGCTCCTGGAGGTAATTTCGCGGTATATAAAAAGCGTTTTATTGAGTTAGGTGGTTTTGACACAAATTATATTGGTAATGCAATGCTTGAGGATGCAGATTTTGGTTTTAATGTTAATGAAAGTGGTGGACGTGTGATCTATGAACCTGGTCCCGTAATGGAGCATTTAAGAGTCTCTACAGGTGGAACTCGAAAAGAATCACCCTCAAAAGGAATGTATTACAGATCCCATAATACAATTTATTTTTTACGAAAACATAAATTAAAGTTAAGAATTTTCCCTGCATTGTTTTATTTAGCTGCTGTTACGCTAAATGATCTTTACAGAGGAAAACATGGTCCTTTAGCGATCGTATGGTTTCAGATAGGGGTAATTAAAGGAATTTTAACTAAGTTATAATGAACACAGCTCAAAAAATAGCAAAAGAGTCAATTATCTCGTTCACGGGAATATTTTACGGAAGCTTAAATCGATATCTCTATTCAGCTTTATTGGCTAGATGGGTAGGCCCAGAGTATTTAGGTATTTATTCAATGGCTAACGCAATCATGTTAATTAGCGAAGTCTTATCAAAGATGGGTATGGAAACCGGCGTTATGAGGTTTATTAGCCGACTAGACCCTAAAAATGATAAAGAAGAGATTTCAAAGATCGTAGCATCTGCATTAAAAATGTGCGGGGTATTTTCATTGGTTATTATGGTTATATTAATTTTTTCTTCCTCATTTATAGTAAATAATATCTTATCTGAGCAATCATTAATGGTAAGCGTACTTATAGTTTTTTCAATTGCTATTCCGTTCAATTCTATTACTTTTATTGCCGCGGCAGCAACACAAGGTTATAAAAAACTAAAATATAAAGCTCTTGTAACTCAATTTATAAATCCATCAACATTGCTTGTAAGCATGATTCTGTGTTTTAGTTTTATCACACAAGAATCAGCAATGATTTACCCTATGTTAATTACAGGAATAGTGGGACTAATTTCAATATTTCAACCCTTGCGTTATTTGTCAAAAGTAAAATTTACTCAAATTATTTCATCAAGATTTAATTATGATTTATTAAAATTTTCTTATCCATTTATGTTTGTAATAATTTTACAAACATTAATGCACTGGATGGATATATTAATGCTTGGATTTTTTACTGATTCAACTACCGTTGGCCTTTATCATCCTGCAGCTAGGACCGCAGGTTTACTGCAGTCATTATTAATGTCATTTATTGGAATATATGCTCCTTTAGTTTCTCAATTTCATAGTGAAAATAATTTTTCAAAAATGAGTGAAATCTATAAACTTGTGAGTCGGTGGTTGTTGGTATTTTCTGTTCCAATATCAATCATGTTATTTGTATTTCCAGAAAACATTCTTTCTTTATTTGGTAGCGAGTATCAAGTCAGTAAAGACGTATTAACAGTACTAACAGTTTCAACTTTAATTCAAGCCTTTTTCGGTGCAGCATCGCCAACTCTTGGAATGTCTGGGTTTGCAAGATTGGTTTTAGTCAATACCACAATTGCTTTTGTATTCAACTTTTCCCTAAACTATTATTTAATACCACTATACGGCAACTTAGGAGCAGCTTACGCTACGCTGATAACAATGACATTAGTAGGTTTATTGCGGTCTATCCAAGTTAGGCTTTATCTAAAAATGAATTTCTTATCTTCAAAAATGATCAAGCCATTGGTTGCAGGCACAGCGACTTACTTTTGCTTGATTCAGACAAAAATTTACTTCGAAAACATTCACTATTTCATGGAGCTAATTGTTGGGTGCTTAAGTTGCATAGCAATTTATTCTCTACTGATCTGGATAATGAAGATTGAAGAAGAAGACAAAAGCTTTATTGCCGGTTTTGGAATCATCAAGGAAGGATTAAGAATTAATAAATGAATTTTAATTTTAAAAATGTATTCTTTTTGTCCGTTATTGCCTTTTTAGCAATAATTATTTTTCTTTTTGACCCCATTATATTCGGAGCAAAGCTCTTTGGATCTCCTGATAGCTTAAGCCCAAGATCCGTAGCTATGGCGCTAAATAAAGCATCTGAAGGTATTGGAGGGTACCCTTTATGGCAACCTTGGGTTTTTAGTGGAATGCCTACAGCAGAATCATTTTCTTATCTTTCAAAACTCTATTTTCCAGAATATATATTTAAAATATTTTCACTTTCAGGGTCTACGATTCAATTTATACATCTTATCTTTTCTGGTTTAGGGTGCATGATTTTGTTAAGAGAGTTAATGTGTTCAAAAACAGGTTCATTTTTAGGTGCAGTAGCTTATATGACTACACCGTTTATGATAACAATGGCAGTTTATGGTCATGGAAGTCAACTTATGACAGCTGCATATATTCCGTGGGCACTTTGGCTATCTATTAGATCTTGGAATATGCCATCTCTAAAAAATGCCGGATCACTAGCACTAATTCTAGGTTTTCAATTGCAGCGAGCTCATGCTCAAATAGCATACTATACCTGGCTTTTAATTGGTTTATATTTTTTAATTATGCTCATTCAAAGCATCAGAGAGAAAAATGAAAAATTAATTTTATCTAAAAAATTGCTACTTATATTGATCGCTTGCATGCTTGGTATTGGTATTTCAGCGCTAATTTATATTCCTGCTATTGAATACACTCCATTTTCTGTTAGGGGTGGCTCATCAAGTGGCGGCTCAGATTACAATTATGCAACTGGCTGGTCCTTTCATCCATTCGAAATATTAACATTTTTTATACCTTCCTCTTTCGGCTTTGGCGGTCAGATGTATTGGGGTTATATGCCCTTTACTGATTACCCTAATTATATGGGTATCGTTGTTTTGTGCCTTGCACTTATTGGTATGGTTTATAAAAAGGGGTTATTTAAATGGTATTTGCTAACTGTAACACTTTTAGCATTGTTTATATCTTTTGGGAGGCATTTTAACATTATATACAACTTATTTTTCAACTTTTTCCCTTACTTTGACAAGTTTAGGGTTCCGCATATGATCTTGATTCTAGTTCAATTTAGCATTGCTATATTTGCTGCATTTGGAATCGACAAGATTCTTCAAACACAAAGTAGATACACGCCTAATTGGTTTTATTACGCAATAGCGCCTTTTGTTGTATTTTTCATTTCGCTCGTTTTTGGTTCTAACACAATCAAGCAGTTCCTTATGGAGAGATTTTCAATGCCTCGAACGAATGACCCATCACAAATCCAAGCTATTAATGCTATCAGGTGGGATCTTTGGATCTCAGACGCTTGGTTAATGATTTTTTTTACTTCTTTATTTTTTACATTGTTGTGGATGTGGTATAATAATAAAGTTTCAAAAAAGATATTCTCCTTTTGTTTGATTGCTATAGCGCTTGTTGATATTCTCATTGTAGACAAGAAGATAATTGAGCCAGACAGGTCTAGCGGAAGAGCATCGCAATTAATTTCTAAGAGATTTGTAAAGGAATATTACCGCAAAGATCAAATCGTTAGCCATCTTTCAAGTGATAATGAAAAATTTAGAATATATCCCGCAGGTCAGCTTTTTGGAGATTCACGCTTTGCTGCATTTGGATTAGAGTCAGTTGGTGGATATCACCCAGCAAAGCTAGGTATTTATAATGATTTTTTGAAAAATACGCAAAACGCAGGCATTCTCCCTGTACTGAGAATGCTTAATACAAAATATTTAATACTACCTGATGCACAAAGAATCAGCCACCCCGACCTTACTTTTGAAAAAAGTGGCGCTCTTCGAACTTCAAGGGGCGATCTACCAACAGTCATTTACAAAATAAACAATTATCTACCAAGGGCATGGTTCGTAAGCAAAGTAGAGAAAGTTAAAGATTCAGAAATTTGGCAAAATATTTCATCTGAGAACTATAATCCTGAAGAAAAAGTATTTACGTTTGAAGAAACCAATATAACACCTAAAAATGTTGGTGAAATAAAATCGATTGATCATTCAATCCACAAAATAACCATTACCACTGAATCTTCGGAAGATCAATTTCTTGTTCTAAGTGAAGTTTTCTATCCAATAAGATGGAAAGCTTTCATTGATAACAATCCAATTAAAACTTTTCAAGTTAACGGTATACTTAGAGGTGTAATTGTTCCAAAAGGAGATCACGTTATTCAGTTTATTTATGATAAATCATCATTCAATTTTGGATTTTCTATATCCATGCTGAGCTTTATGGTATCGATTGGATTGATAGGGTTTGGTTTTCGTAGAAAAAAAGAAAATGAAAAAATATCCAAATAGTGCAAAAATAAAGATTGGTATTCTTTTTTTTGGGCTAGCATTGATCGCTGGTACAATCTTTTATTCGAATAGCATCGTTTCACAGCTCAGAGATGACAATAGGCAGATAGTTAAAGTCTACTCTAGAATAATTACTAACACTATAAATGAAGAAAGTGATGCTAATCTTGGATTCGTATTTGATGAAATTATTAAAAAAGTTCAATTTCCAATTGTATATACTGATAAACTCAGTAATCCCTTATACTCTAGAAATATTGATGTAGATAAAGATCAATTAGTTGCTGTTATTAAAAACATGAAAAAAAACAATGATCCTATTGCTATAGAGTTTTTCGATTCAGAGTTAAAGACCTCAACTATTTTAGGATATTTATATTTTGGTGATTCAGTAATTGTGCAAAAACTTGAATGGTTGCCGTATTTAGAGATAATAATAGTTCTCATGTTTGCAATTGTTGGTTTTTTAGGATTTAACTCAATACGTGAAAATGAAAAACGGCAAATTTGGGTTGGAATGGCACGTGAGACCGCTCATCAACTAGGAACACCAATTTCTGCGTTGTTGGGATGGATAGATAGAATTAAATCGAATCCAAATGAATCAGAAAGCATCGCAAAGGAAATGCGTTCCGATATGGTAAGATTAGAGCAAATTGCGGATAGATTCGGACAAATGGCGTCGCATTCTCCATTAGAAGAGCTATCGCTCACAAAGCTAATTAATGAGCAAATAGAATATCTTAAAAAAAGAATACCAACACTTGGGAATGATATAGCACTGAAAATTAACATAATTGACGACATAAATATTTTGGGTAATTCTGTCTTGCTTGGATGGGTTTTTGAGAATTTAATACGCAATGGAATTGATTCGATCAAAAAAAAGAATGGAAAGGTTGAATTATCAGTTAAAGCTAAAACTGATAATGCTCATATACATATTAAAGATAATGGTAAGGGGATTGATAAAAAAGATTGGAAAAATATTTTCAAACCAGGATTTACAACCAAAAAAAGAGGCTGGGGTCTTGGCTTGTCACTGACCTTAAGGATTATCGAAGAAATTCATCATGGGGTTATCTCTGTCAAAACAAGCTCTATAAACGAAGGAACTACCTTTCTAATAAAATTAAAACAACAAAGATAGCTTATTATTTTCATCGATTTATAGGTAGTTTTTGATTATACAAATGGAGTTAATTTGAATATTTTATTATTACAAGCAACGCAAGGAGCTGGAATTATGGCCTATTTGCCATTTATTTTAATTTTAGCTATCATGTATTTTTTAATGATTCGTCCTCAAGCAAAGCGTCAAAAAGAAAAGCAGGTTATGTTGCATTCTTTAAAAAAAGGAGACAAGGTGATTACTATTGGAGGCATTCATGGTACTATTGCAGGATTTAAGGATAAAGATAAAAAAAATATTTTACTGCAAATAGACTCAAATGTAAAAATAACAATTAATAAAGCATCAGTGTCAAACCTTTCAGGAAAAAATGATGCCCAAAATGAGAAAATTGAGGAAAGTTAGTAGTGTCAGCAAAAACCGTTGTCCACTATGGAAACCCTATACTAAAAAAGAAGTGTAAACCTGTAAAAGATTTTAGTCAATTAGATAGCTTGATTGATGACATGTTTGATACGATGTATGAAGAAAATGGTATTGGTTTAGCAGCAAACCAGATAGATGTTGATCTTCAATTATTTGTTGTAGACATATCTGATATCGATGAAGAGGGTGAGTCCATTCACGTCTTTGTTAATGCAGAAATAATTGCTACAGAGGGGGAATCATGGATGAATGAAGGTTGTTTATCGGTTCCTGATGTCAGGTTAGATGTAATGAGATCAAATAAAATTACCCTCAAATATCAAGATAGATATGGTAAAAAATTCACGAACGATTTTGATGCGCTCTTAGCGCGAGTAATTCAACATGAAGTAGATCATCTTAATGGCAATTTGATTATTAATAGAGTATCAAAGGCTGAAAAAATAAGTGTCAGTAAAGAGCTTAAAACAATCAAAGAAAATTCTTTAAAAATAATGAAAACTAAGTAAGTTTTTCAAAGTAATATCTAAAATTTTATAACTGGGTATCATATGAACATTATATTTATGGGAAACCCTGATTTTGCTTGTCCGTCACTTGTCGCTTTAAATAATTCCAAGCATGATATTGTTGGTGTAATCAGTAATCCACCCAAAAGAATGAAGCGCTCTAAAGATATTTCGTTCACGCCAATTGGCAATCTAGCAAAAAGACTTAATTTAAATTTATTTACCCCAGATAATCTTTCAAGTCCCAATACTGTAGATTGGATAAAAGGATTGAAACCGGATATTCTGGTTGTTGTGGCTTTTAAAATCTTGCCAAAATCAATTACAAGTATTCCTAGGTTGAGCGCAGTCAATCTTCATGCGTCTCTATTGCCAAAATACCGTGGAGCAGCCCCTATTCAGCATGCGATAATGAATGGGGATCTTTTCACTGGAAATACAACTTTTTTAATTGAGCCAAAGGTTGACAGGGGAAATATAATTCTCCAGCAAAGAATAGATATTAAAAAAAATGACAACTTTATAACTTTATCCAAAAGGATGTCAGAACTTGGAGCGGGTTTATTAATTGAATCATTGAACGCAATTAAAAATCCTACTTTTAATCCTATTGCTCAAGACAACACCAGGGCTACTTTCGCACCAAAAATACCTAAATCATTTGGTAAGATTGACTGGAGAGACTCATCTCAATTAATTCATTCAAAAATTAAAGCAATTTCATTTTCTCCTGGAACGTTTACTACCCTAAAAAGAAAAAGATTGAAAATATTCGATTCAAAACTAACCTTAGATAAATCTCCAGGCAGTCCAGGAGAAATTATTTGTAAAAACAATAAGGTTGTGGTTTCATGCTCTGATTTGTATTTAGAATTAATCGAGGTCCAGTTCGAGGGAAAAAAAAGAATGTCTGCATTAGATTGGTTTCGCGGTAGAAATGAAGAAGCAGGATTTAATTTTGATAAGTAATGACAGATCAAGGTTTCATGCCTATAATATCGTACTTAAGTACGAATCATCTAAAGTACAGTTGAAGGCTGTAAGGCAAGAATATTTCAATAAAAATAAGCTTTCAACGAACGAAAGAAACAGGTCTATGGCTCTTTCCAATGAAGTAATTCGATGGAAAAGAACTTTAGATGAGTGGATTTCAATGTCATTAAAAAAACCAATAAAAAAACTACCATTAAATGCTTTATGTATTTTGCGTTTAGGTTATTACGAATACATTATCGATGATTTTGTACCAGCACATGCAGCAGTCGACACATGGGTTGAGCTATCTAAGAAGTTAAAAAGCAAAAAAATATCAGGACTCATTAATGCGGTGTTGAGAAAAGCGCGATATATAGATAAAAGTTCAAATGATCTTAAAAGTTCTCTTGGATTACAATTTTCATTTCAAGACTGGATGGTTCAAAATTGGACAAAAAAATATGGCCAAACAAAAACAATTGAGCTGTGTAAGTATTTTAATAATACACATGAAGTTGACTTGAGAATAGACATCTCAAATAGTAATATCAAAAGACTTCTTAGAAATAAGCAGATAAAATGGAGTTTTAGCCCATTTTCAAAAAATTTTATTAGAATAAAATCTGGACTTGGTGACATTTTATCTTCAAACATATTTTCAAAAGGAAATGCTTTTGTTCAAGATCGAGCGGCTGGAGCAGTAGTCGAATTACTCGATCCAAGGCCAGGAGAAGTTATTTTGGATGTTTGCGCGGCACCAGGAACAAAATCAATCTATATTCATGAAAAATTAAAAGGAGAAGGCCAGCTTTTTTCTTACGATATTAATCAATCAAAAATTGACAAAGCTCAACGTCAATCAAAAGAATTAGGGCTTGATATAAAATGGGAAAAAAAGAATGCAGTATTTGATACTTACCCTAAGGCTGACAAAATTTTAATTGACGCTCCTTGTTCTGGTACCGGTGTGATAGCAAGGAAACCTGATATAAAATGGGAAAGGAATTTTGATGACGTTGGAATTTTCAGCTCGCTCCAAACTAAGATTATTAAAAATGTATCAAAATATTTGAAAAAAAATGGTACCATCGTTTATTCAACCTGCTCTTTAGAAAGTCAAGAAAACTGGGATGTGGTATGTTCATTTCTTAAATTTAATACTAACTTTAAACTTAAATCAGCAGAAAGGTTGATACCTAATCAGTGGATGAGTAATAATAATTGCCTTGAGACTTTTCCTCCTAGGGACAATGTTGATGGCATGTTTGCTGCAAAAATAATAAAATGTTAAGAAAATTAATAAATTTTACACTATCATTAGTGGCCTCATCTTTATTGATTTTCATAATTTTTGATTGGCTTATAATGCCAATATACATTCGAAAAGGAAGCAGTGTAGTAGTTATGAACCTCCAGGGTAAAGATGTAAGAAGAGCTTTGAAGCAGTTAGAATCAGAAGGATTTAAGGGTGAGGTATTCGATACTTTATATACTTCAAAATTTGACCCAGAGACCGTTATAGATCAGTACCCAGTTTCAGGAAGCAAGGTTAAAAGAGGGCGCACTATAAGACTAAAAGTTGCTCAGCAGGAAAAAATGTTAACAGTTCCAAGTCTTGTAGGACAATCTAAGCGTAGCGCAGTGATTTCACTTCAGCAAATTGGTTTAAATATCGATACTGTGTACACGGAATACAACCCAGACTATCAAAAAGGTACTGTTGCTTGGCAGTTTCCTAAATCTGGTGACCAGATAAAAAAGGGATATGGATTGCAGCTAACAATAAGTATGGGATTGCCTCCAGATTTTTTTCAAGTTCCACAATTATTCGGCCTAAGTCTTAACAATGCAAAAAAACAATTATTAAAAGCAAAATTCACTCTTGGAAAAGTGTCTTATCAGCAAAATGAAGACCTTATTCCATATACTGTTCTAGATCAGTCAATTATACCAGGAACAGTCTTAGATGAATCAACAAAAATAGACTTGGTAGTTAGTATTCTTGATTTGCAGGATATTTTTGACAAACTCCAAAGTGAAAAATGATATCTTCGTATGAATATTACCGAAAGGCTACACATATATTCAGTTTGGTTATACCTGGATTATATTGGTATGCAGTCCCCAATCAAAGTACAGCTGGTTTAATAATAGCGCTTTTTACTTTTCTTTTTATTTTTTTTGAATATTTAAGGTTCAAATCAAAGTTTATTAAAAATATTTTTAGTTTATTGTTTGATAAAATGCTTAAAGATCATGAGCTAAAAGGAAAGCTTACCGGCGCTACCTGGGTAATGATATCCTCAACTATTGTTATTTTGCTCTTCCCAAAGGAGATTGCAGTTATTTCTTTAGTTTTTTTAAGCATTGGAGATACGATGGCAGGATTATTTGGAAGAAGTTACGGTAGGGTGCGAATAGGTAATAAAACCCTAGAAGGTTTTTTAGCAGGCTTTTTTTCCTGTTTGATGATATCATTTCTTTATAATCCTTTACAATTTAGCATTACGGCAACAGGCGCTTTTTTTGGGATGCTGTTTGAGGTTCTTCCGCTTCCTTTTGACGACAATCTCAAAATTCCAATAGCTTCAGCAACCGCAATGACGATTTTAATTGGTTTGAATTAAGTGTCTTTTTTATTTCCATCTGTCCTTTGGGGTTTATTCGCTTCACTAATTCCAATTATCATCCACTTAATTTCTCAGAATACAAATAAAACCGTTGAGTTTTCATCAATTCAGCATATTAAAGCGTTGGAAAACGAATCGATTAAAAAATTAAAAATAACTCAATGGCTTTTAATTTTAATTAGAACTCTTATTATCACATTTTTGATTTTAATGTGCTCTGGTCCAATATTATTAAATGAATCTAAGTGGGTTCCCAGTTCCAAAGAATCCACTGCTATTATAGTAGTGGATAATTCTGCTAGTCTAGGAGTAGAAAAAAATGGAACAACCTATCTTCAAAATAATATATCACTTTTACCTGAAATATTTTCAGCTTTTGAAGGCGCAACAAATGTTATTGTTTATCAAACAAATCCACCCAGAATGATCTACAGAGATTTTGTACAAGAAGGCGTTATGATTAATTCTGATAATTTTGAAATTCAACAATCTATGGGTACAGACAATCTATGGTTTTTTGCTGACTCAATCCTGCAGAATGTAGATCGAAATACCCCAAACAAAGAATTGTACATTTTAAGCGATTTCCCTGTTAGCCCTCCAGAGGATTTTATAAATGATCACAAAAGTTGGCAGTTCTACTTTAATGAGAATGAAAAATCTTTGAATAATTTATCGATAAATACTGTTTCAACTATCAATCAAATGAAGCTTCCAAACCATTTATTAAAATTAAACACAAAAATAGAAAATTCGGGTGATATTGAAAGAACCGGTGTTCCTATCGAACTCTATTTGAATGAAGAAAGAATTGGTCAAATTATTTCAAGCTTTATGCCAAACAGGTCAAAGGATTTTCTCTTTCAGGCTTATCCAGGTAAGAGCGGAACAATAAAAGGTAAAATTGAGATAACTGAAGACGACTTTGCTTATGATAATATCAAAACTTTCGAAATGCACATTCCCGAAAAAATATCATGTAAGGTTATTGCTGCTGACGTTAAAAATTCACTAATACTGAAAACTGTTCTTGAGTCAATCGGTGGCAATGAGGAGCTTTTGGATATTCAATTAAAGCAAATGCCATCCATAGATAACGTTTATCTAGATGAAACCGATATTTTATTTTTGATCGACCCTATGAACATCTCTTCAAAAGCTATACAATCTTTAAAGAATTTTTTACAAAAAGGTGGATCAATTTTTTGGATAAGCGGACAGAATTACAGCAATATGAGAAATGAAGTAATTACCAATTTAAATCTCCCAATTTTTCAAAACTTAGTATCAACGAGTTTGGATTCTTATTTCTCTACAAGAATAGTTAACAGAGATAGCCCAATATTGGAGGAGCTTAACTTAAGAGATGCAAAATTATCACTTCCAAAAGTCTATAAATACAACAAAGTGAAAACAAAGAAATCGCATAGTCAAATATTAAAATTGAATAATGCCGATCCTCTTTTAATTGAAATTGAGTCTAATTCAAGCCAAATTCTATTTTTAACATCTCCATTAGAGTTAGAATGGAATAATTTAGGTCTTAAAGGAGTTATAGTGCCGTTACTTCATCGATCGATAATTTTAAGCGCTGTTGATGAATATAATATTGGCTCTGTTGAGGTTGGATCTATAAAAAATATTAAAGTTCCAAGTGAGCTTATTAATGAAAAATGGAAAGTAATTACCCCTACGAATAAAGAAGTGCTTGTAATTCCTAATTATGAGAAAGAGAGACTAGATATTAAAACTACGGATGAGCTTGGGTCTTATGATGTATATGTCAATGGAAATTTTTTTACTGCATTCTCCACAAGACTTTCAGAGTTCGAATCGCCTAAGATTCGAGCAAATCTATATGAAATGATAAGTCAATTTAAATCTAGTAGCGTCAGCATTATGGCTGAAGGTAGTGATATTGTAAAATCAATTAAATCGCAGCGCCATGGAAGTTCGCTGTGGAGATTTTTTTTAATTATAGCTTTTTCTTTATTTTTAATTGAGTCCTTAATAAGTAAGCCGAGTATTAGGAATAAATAATTGATTGAAAAAAAAGAATCAAAAATTTCAAAGAAAGATGCCTTTTTAGTTGGGGTAATTTTTGGAGATCTAAATTACGATAAGGTAAGTGAGCATATCGAAGAGCTTGAGCTTCTAGCGGAAACTGCTGGTGCAAGAGTAATCCACAGCTACACTCAAAAACTAAATAAAATAAATCCTTCATTCTTTATAGGTCCAGGAAAAGCTCAGCAAATAATTGAACATGCAAAAAGTCTTAACGTTAAACTTGTAATTTTTGATGATGAATTAAGTCCCGCTCAAATTAAGAACTTTTCTAAATTATCTAAATCTATCGCCGTGATAGATAGAAGCACTCTTATACTTGAAATATTTTCTCAGCATGCCAAAACAAAAGAAGCAAAAACTCAGGTTGAACTAGCTCAACTAGAATACATGCTTCCTAGATTAACAAGAGCATGGACCCACTTGGAGCGGCAGATGGGTGGCATAGGAGCTAGAGCTGGAGCAGGAGAAACCCAAATTGAAGTAGACAGAAGATTGGTAAGAGCCCGAATTTCTAATCTTAAAAAAGAGCTAGTCAAGATTGATACAGAAAGAGAAACCCAGAGAAAGAAAAGGAAAGAAAATTATAAAATTGCTTTAGCTGGCTATACAAATGCAGGAAAGTCAACCCTAATGAAAGCTCTTTCTGGTTCAGATGTATTTATTCAGAATCAATTATTTGCCACTCTAGATACTACTATTCGCTCTGTTCAAATAGATAAAACTCACAATATACTCCTTAGTGATACCGTTGGATTTATTAGGAAATTACCACATAATCTCATTGCGAGCTTTAGAAGTACATTAAAGGAAGTTGTTGAATCAAACCTAATTCTTATAGTTTTGGATTCATCAAGTAATTTTATTGAGGATCATTTTGTAACGATAAAAAGCGTTCTTGACGACTTGGGCGCTACAAATCAAACCCAAATTGTTTTGAATAAGATTGATTTAGTGAAATCTGAAGCTAGATTCAGATTTTTGAAAAATCAATTTCCTGATGGTATTTATATATCCGCTTTAGACAAACTAAGAATAGAGTCATTAAAAGAATCAATTGTTAAAACAATGGACAAAGATCATGTTGAAATTGAATTGCACCTACCATACGATAAGCCAAAAGCGATTGCGTTATCTCAACATGGAGTTCAAATTATTAAAAGAGAATACCAGAGCGATCACATTTATTTGAAAATAAAAGGATCTATAAAAAAAATTGATCAGATTAGAGTTTTGGCTAATAAATGAAAAACCCCGATTAATCGGGGTTTTTTCTTACCATAGTATCGATTTCAGGATCCGTTTAAACACGGTAGAGCTCTCTGTTATTAGCAAACTTCCTTCATCCAATAAGGAAAGGCCTGTTTTTTAAAAGCAGAAGTTTTACTCTAGGATAATAATTGAAGATCCTGAAATTCAAGTACCACAGTAAACCATTAAATATCTTTTAGTTCACCTTCTGAAGACGCAACCGCAACGGCAACACTAGCATCTCCAGTAACGTTTGTTACAGTTCGAAGCATATCTAAAATCCTATCAACTCCCAAGATCAAAGCTATTCCTGCGCTAGGAACTGATATTGCTTCAAGTATTATTACCAGCATTATAACGCCTGCGCCTGGAACAGCTGCTGTACCTATCGACGCAAGAACAGCGGTCAATACTATTGTTAATTGCGCCCCCAATGTTAGATCCATACCAAGTGTTTGAGCTATAAATACAGCAGCAACTGCTTGGTATAATGCAGTACCATCCATATTAATAGTGGCTCCAAGCGGCAGGACGAAGGAAGATACTTCCTCTGAAACTCCTAGCTTTTCTTCACATCTTTCCATTGTGACAGGAAGCGTTGCTCCGCTCGAACTTGTTGAAAATGCCAAAAGTTGAGCAGGTGCAAGTCCTTGGTAGAATTTTTTAATTGAAATTTTTGAAAACAACTTTAGTACAATACTATAGGTTACAAGCGTTTGAAAAGTGAGGCCAATAATAACTGCAAACATATAAAAACCAAGAGCCCCTAAAAGCTCTAAAACATTACTTATATTGTCACCCGCAATTGAAGAAATTGTATCTGCAATTAAGGCAAATACACCGTACGGAGCGAAAAGCATAATATTATCAACAAGCTTAACAACAAGCTCATTTATACCCTCAAAAAAATCGAGAACGGGCTTTGCTTTACTTTTGCTAATTTGGATTAGGGCAATTCCAATTATGATTGCTACGAAAACCACTTGAAGCATATTTCTGTTATTTGATGCTGAGTTAAAAAAGTTACTAGGAACCATATCAACAATTGGCTGAAGAACGCTTCTTTCTTTAACTTCTTCAGCAGCTTCAACTCTACCAGAAACTGAAGATTGGTATGTTTCTTGCAGTTTCGTTTTCATTTCATCGGGGACCGTTGCTCCAGGCTGAAGAATATTAACAGCGAGCAAGCCAATTGTAACTGCAACTGTAGTTGTTGCTATGTAGATCGAGATAGTTCTTCCGCCAATTCTAGACAATTTTTTTAAATCAGAAAGTGATGCCACTCCAGTTATTAATGAGGAAAGAACCAGGGGTACTGCTATGAGCTTGAGCAAATTAATAAAAATTTTACCAAATGGTGAAATCCAATTAGAAACAAATATTGACCAGCCCTGCGTTGCAGCAACCACGCCAAACAAAAGCCCTAAAGCTAATCCTATTATTATTTTCCAGTGTAATTCAAGTTTCATATTTTTTTGTTGAAAGTTATTGATAACTTATCAATAAAAATGATAGAATTAAAATTAACTTTAAATACTTTTAATTACTAACTTTCTGCTAACTATGATATACTTGTCAACAATTCTAATTTACCTTCTAACTCTTGTTGGTTTAGGCCTATTTAAAGCTAAGAAAATTAAAACGCAGACTGACTTTGCGGTAGCAGGTAGAACATTAACTCCATGGATATTAGTAGGAACTATGTTAGCTACATGGATAGGAACTGGCTCGATCTTAGGTAATGCTGGAAAAGCCTATGAAACAGGCTTAGCTGCATTAATCTTACCTCTTGGAGGTGTCCTGGGCGTAATTGTTTTAACCCAGATTGCAGGAAAGGTCAGAGCCTACGAAAAATTTACTGTCCCTGAAATTTTGGGAGATAGGTTTGGTCCAGTAGCAAGAGCTCTGTCTGTTGTAGCGCTGGTTATAGCATATATGGTAATTGTTAGTTATCAATACAATGCAGGTGGGGCGGTAATATTCACTGTCCTAAAAGACGTCTTGGTAGATAGCTTTGGAGACCCCTTGATCTCAATTCAAGTTGGTACAATTATTGCTGCAGTTTTTATTATTTTCTACACAATGCTTGCCGGATTGGTAAGTGTGGCGTACACAGATGTAGCAAATGGTATAATAATAATTACTTCTCTAATTATTGCGATCCCAATATTTTTTATAAATGCTGGTGGAATAGAGGGAATGACAATCTCCTTTGCAGAAATGGACAAACAAAACCACATGAACTTTTGGGGAGTTTACTCATTGATGGACGTGATAAATTTTTGCTTGCCATCATTTTTGTTGATTATGGGAGACGCAAATATGTATCAGAGATTTTTTGCAAGCAAAGATGCTCAGGGAGCTAAATCAGCTACAAAAACTCTAATTATAGCTGTAGCAGTTGCAGAATTAATGATCATTCTTGCGGCCTGGATTGCTTCAAGCATGATAGCTGACGCTGAAGTTGGAAAATATGTATTAATATATGCTTCGCATGAGTTTCTTCCGCCATTTATTGGGGCAATTATGATGACAACAATAGTTGGAATTATTATTTCAACAGCAGATAGCTACTTATTAGTGCCAACAACAACATTAATGAGGGACATTTATCTTAATTATTTTGATATAAATGCCAACCAGAAGAAAATTGTCTTCTTAAGCAGGGTATTAGTTGTCATCCTTGGAGTTATAGCCTACTTTGTTTCACTGGGTTTTGCAAAATCCGCAGGATTCTTCGAAAGAGCCTTATATGCCTACACAATATATGGTGCTGCAATCACTCCAAGTCTTGTTGCAGCTCTTTTTTGGAAGCAGGCCACAAAAGAAGGCGCAATCTCGTCAATATTAGTTGGAACTATGACAACCTTAATTTGGAAAGAATCATCATTTATACAGAAAATAGTACCTTCGAATATTTATGGGAGCATGGATGAAGTTCTTCCCGCTATTACTTTATCTGTATTTTCTCTTATCATTGTTAGCTGTATTACAAAAAATAAGAATTAGTTTATGGTACGTCTATAGTACTCAAATTCCCTACCTGTTCCTTGCCAATTCTTTATATAGTCAATTACATCGATATTTCCTGAAAAACTTGACGATATGCCTTTCGCCACATGCCCAGTAACATAATTTATATCTTTTAATTTCTCAGTCTTACTTAAAAATACTTTTTTAAGCATTTTAGCGTACCCATTTTTTCTATATAAATCCATTATTACAAATGCGTAGGTATAGATTGTATTTTTTTTACCAAAGTTTTTTTCAGTTATTACCCATGGCTCTTGACTTAATTCTTCAAGTGGGATGCCGATGATATATCCAATAATTTCACCCCTGTATCGCGCAATGAAGGGAAGTGACTTAGAATGGTTAAAATATTTTTCAATTGTACTTTCAGTAAGAATTGCACGGAGTCCAAATTCTTTTTCAAGTGCTTTAGAGACCTTTATTAAATCGCCAAAGTCTTCATTGTGAACCTTTTCAAGAAATTCAATTTGAAATACACCACTTGATGCTATAATTGTAGATGATGAATGCATTTTTCGAAGAAAAATTAGGTGTTATAGAACAAAATTTGTATTAAAAAATTATTTATATATAAACTATTCCCTTTTTGAGGTTCTATTAATTAATAAGTAAATTTGTAGCATGAATTCATTTAATTCTCATTTAGTAAAAACCATAGAAAGTAAAAAAAGTCATCTATGCGTTGGATTAGATATTAATCCGGAAGGTTTCATAAATAAGAATACTACGATTGAGGATTTGAAATATCACACTCAGAAAGTTATTTCTGCAACAGAGGATCTTGCAGTTGCTTTTAAACCAAATTTAGGCTTTTATGAAAGGTGGGGATCTGAGGGTTTTAAATGGTTAGAAGAAACTATGGAGGTGTTTGAAGACGATACGATAGTTATTGGAGATGCCAAGCGTGGTGACATTGGCAACACCGCTGAACAGTATGCTATTAGCTTGTTCGATCATTTTGGTTTTGACGCGGTTACAATTAGTCCTTATATGGGTTTTGATTCAATTAAGCCATTTATAGGAAATCCAAAAAAGGGCGCATTTGTTTTATGCAAAACATCAAACCCTTCATCAGTAGATTTTCAGAATTTAAAATTAGAAGAAAATAGTTTGTTTGAAATTGTCGCAAAAAAATGCATTGAATGGAACAAGAAAGGAAACGTAGGAATTGTTGTAGGAGCAACAGCACCTGAAGAAATATTAAACGTAAGGAAAGTAGCGCCAGATCTGCCACTATTAATACCTGGAGTTGGTGCGCAAGGCGGTAATCTTGAAAAAAGTATGAAATATGGAAATAAAGATGGAAAATGTCTAATTAATGTTTCTAGAGGTATTATTTTCTCTTCCGATTTAAGTGAAAAATCAATACGTAATTCTGCAAAAGAGTACGTTGATAAAATGAGAAAGTTTAGAGATGAATAGCGATTCTTATATAAAAATGTTCAAAGATTCTGGCGCATTGCTTAATGGGCATTTTGTTTTAACATCTGGAAGGCACAGCTCTTCCTATTTTCAATGCGCAAAGTTATTGCAGCACCCTAAATATCTTGAATTATTTTCAGGATCTATTGCTAATCATTTTATGAGCGAACAAATTGATTTTGTAATATCTCCTGCTGTAGGGGGGATTGTGCTCGGCACAGAGATAGGAAGAATATTAAAAAAACGCACTATTTTTGCTGAACGAAAAAGTGGCCAAATGACATTACGAAGAGGTTTTGAAATACAAGCAGAAGAAAAAGGTTTAATTGTTGAGGATGTAATCACTACCGGAGGATCGGTTAAAGAGGTTATGGATTTAGTTGAATTGAATGGAGGAAGTATAGTCGGAATCGGTGTTATTGTAGATAGAAGTAGTGGATCTGTAAATCTCCATAGTAATCAATTGTCACTAGCCTCATTAGAGGTTCAAAGTTATGATCCGAATGAATTACCCCCACAATTAGCAAGTTTACCAGTTGAAAAACCAGGAAGTAGGAGTTTAGCAGAATGAAAAAAACTTTATCAATATTTATAATTGGAGTATTATTTATGAGTTGTGCAAAAGAAGAAAAAGTAGCCATCATATCAACTCAGTATGGAGATATGGTAGTAGAGTTTTATGAAGAAGTAGCGCCAATGCACGTTGAAAGTTTTAAGGTTTTAGCAAGTGAGGGTTATTTTAATAAAACTACTTTTCATAGGGTTATTCCTGGATTTGTTATTCGGGGAGGTGATCCTAATTCAAAAGATGAAAATAGAATGAATGATGGTACAGGTGGTAGAGCAGGTAAATTTTTTGGAATAGGACGTGAAAATGACCCGAATTCGTGGACTATACCGGCCGAATTTAACGATAGAGATCATGTGAAAGGAACTTTGTCGATGGCGAGATCTAAAGATCCTAATAGCGGCTCAAGCCAATTCTTCATTTGTCATGCATCAACTCCACAGCTAAATAATCAATACACAGTATTTGGGCAAGTTATTGAAGGATTGGAGGTTATTGATCAAATAGTCTATTCTGATACCCCAAGAAAGCAAAACTCTGGATACAGAGGACCAGATGGTGACAATCCTATTGAAAAGGTTGAGATGAATGTTAAGCTAGTAAACAGAAATGAAGTAGAGATTGACTAAGGAACTATCCTTAATCTTTTTCATTATTATAATTTGAAACTTTTAATTTTAAAATGATTAAAAAAAATACAATTATAATATTTTCTTTTATTTGTCTCGCATGGGCTCAATTTGAGACTCCTGTTACATTAAAAGCATTCCAAAAAGAAGAAGTCCGAGCTGGAGAAGTTTCCACGATAATTCTTGAAGCAGAAATGGAACAAGAATGGAGGATTTACGCTCTAAGAGATCAAGGCAAAGGACCTGTAGCTTCAAAAGTTACTATTCGTTCTGATATCGTCGAAGATATCGGCTTAGTTTTGGAAGAAGATCCAGTTGTTAAATATGATGATGCTTTTGAAACCACGACAAGGACTCATCATGGAGGCACCTCATTTCAAGCACCTTTTTTAGTAAAGAAAAATATCTCTCCAGGTGTGTACGATGTTGAAGTTGAAGTTCTATATCAAGTTTGCAATGCAACATTATGTTACCCGCCTAATAGAGAAATTCTTAAAGTTCAAGCAGGAATCATTAAAGGTATTCCCCGTAATGATTTTTTAGATATGATAGCAAATACTGACCCTGTTCGCGACGCATCAGGTAATATCAATCTTGATGCAGCAATTATGGAAGGATTTTTCCCTTTCATATTACTAGCTCTTTCAATGGGATTTTTAGCTTTATTGACCCCATGCGTTTTTCCAATGATTCCAATCACAGTCTCTTTTTTTATTAAACGAGGTGAATCTAAAAAAGGGTCACCTCTATCAAACGCATTAATTTATGCTGGTGGCATTGTTGCCACTTTCTCTCTGCTAGGATTTATTTTAGCTCTTACACTAGGTGCATCAGGTGCAAATCAGCTTGCATCGAATCCATGGGTCAACCTATTTATTGCATCGCTCTTTATTTACTTTGCTTTTTCATTATTTGGAATGTACGAAATAGATATTCCTGACAAGCTTAAGCAATTATCTCTCCGTCAAGAGAGTCGTGATGGCGTACTTGGAACAATATTTATGGCAGTCACATTTACCCTTACCAGCTTTACGTGTACGGTTCAGTTTGTAGGACTCTTATTAGTTGCAGCGTCGCAAGGACAATGGTTTTGGCCGATGATAGGCATGATTGTTTTTAGTAGTGCCTTTGCATCCCCATTTTTTCTACTCGCTTTATTTCCGCAATACCTTGCAAATCTACCAAAATCTGGAGGTTGGCTTAACTCAACAAAAGTTGTAATGGGTTTTTTAGAGATGGCTGCCGCCTTCAAATTTATAAGTAACACAGATTTAGTATGGGGCTGGGGATTTTTCTCGCACAATGTAGTGTTAGCTATATGGGCCATATTAATGCTGCTTTGCGGAGTTTACTTATTAGGAAAAATTAAATTTCCACACGACTCACCTGTAGAATTTTTAAGTTCAGGCAGATTAATAATAAGTACTACCTTCCTTGTTTTTGGTCTGTATTTATCATCAGGACTCTACGGTCAACGTTTGCATGGACTCATATATTCATACCTGCCACCCCAAATAAATTCAGGTATTTCTGGAGGATCTTCAGCCGCATTTTCTTATCATGAGGGCTTAACATGGTACAAAGATTTAAATGAAGGCTTTGAAGCTTCAAGTATTTCAGGTCAACCTATTTTTGTAGATTTTACAGGATATACATGCACAAATTGCAGATGGATGGAGGTAAATGTCTTTACAAAACCCGAAATCAAGGAGAGGTTTAAAAACATGACCTTGGTCCAGTTGTATACAGATGGAGGACCAAATCATAAGGAAAATCAACTTTATGAAATTGAACGATTTGGAACTGCGGCCTTACCTTATTATGTAATATTGAGTCCTAATGATGAAGTAATTAGTACTTTTCCTGGAATGACAAGAAATATAAACGATTTTATTGATTTTTTAGATTCTGGCTTAGAGGGTTAATTTAAATGGATATTGTAAAAATATTTATTTTTGTAGGCGCTATTTCAAATTTCAGTTGCCAGAAATCGCCCACTATCAATGAGATTAACCAGCAATCAGATATTTCTACAAAATCAGATAGCAATAAACAGCCTCAAAGACCTGATTACGCTATTAAAGCGCCCGATTTTAAACTCAGAACGGTAGATGGTAAATTAGTAAACCTCAGTGACTATCTAGGAAAAGTTGTTTTGTTAAATTTTTGGGGCACATGGTGTGGTCCGTGCCTTCAGGAGATTCCAGACTTGAATAATCTATATACTAAGTATAACAAAAGAGGTCTCGAGATTCTTGGTGTAACTATACCGCGTAGCGGCATTCCTGACTCTGATAAGGAATTGATTAAATTTATGAAGCGGTGGAAAATGGATTATACTATTTTAAAAGATATAAATGGCTACGAAACCCAATTGGTAATGATTGAATATGGACGGTCGATTGGAAGGCCAATAACAGGAGTACCTACTACACTAATTATTGACCGTGATGGATATATTGTTAGAGGTTACGTTGGGCCTAGGCCTGAAGATGTTTTTTATAAAGACCTCAAACCTTATCTCTAAAATAATTCGGAACCTTAAGTTTAATTTCACATTTAAAACGTAATTAACAAATTGAGAATCATGAATAAATTATTTTCTTATATATGCGTGTGCTTTTTACTATTAACATCCCTATTCTCTCAAAATGCAATCTTAAGACAGTTCAGTGATCAATTCGCAGACATTGCTGAAAAAGTAAATCCTGCTGTAGTAACTATACTCACTGAAAAGAAAGTTGACCTTAGTCAATCAAACAGAAGCTCTCCCCAAGATGATCTTTTTAAGTTTTATTTTAACCAACCCCGTCAAAGGGAATATAAGTCCTCAGCGCTAGGGTCTGGTGTCATTCTTGACGCAAAAAAGGGTTACATCATTACAAACAATCATGTTGTTGAGGATGTTGACGAAATAACTGTAAGGTTGTTGAACAAATCTGAATACGAAGCCACCATCATTGGCAAGGACCCTAAGTCAGACCTTGCTGTAATTAAAATTAAGGCAAAAAATTTATCTGATATTAATCTTGGAGATTCAGACAAGTTGCGAGTAGGTGAGTGGGTTATAGCTGTAGGAAGTCCCTTTTCTGCTAATTTAAGTCACACAGTTACCGCGGGAATCGTTTCGGCAAAGGGAAGAGGTAATATACTTCAAGGAGATATGTATGAAGACTTTATACAAACTGATGCTGCTATAAATCCAGGAAACAGCGGAGGTGCGCTTCTCAATTCGTCTGGTGATTTAATTGGTATAAATACTGCAATATATTCAAATGGGTATTTTGACAGAGGAAATCAAGGTGTTGGCTTTGCAATCCCTTCAAACATGGTTAAAAAAGTTATGTCTGATTTGATTAGCTATGGAAAAGTTGTTCGATCTTATATTGGAGTACAGATTCAACCTATAAATGACACATCTGCTAGAGCATTAGGATTAAAATCAAGTATGGGGGCACTTGTTGCAAATGTCATCAATGATGGTCCCGCTGATAAAGCTGGTATTGAAACAGGTGATGTTATTATTGAATTTGATGGCAAGAATATTAAAAGCGTTGATCATTTACGAAACAATGTTTCAATATCGAAACCAGATGATCTATATAATTTAACAGTTGTTCGTGATGGAAGAAAAAAATCGTTCAAGGTAAAACTTGAAAAAATGCCTAGCGATGAACAGTTAGCGATTGAGGATCAAACACAAAGTTCAAATGAACTCGGCATGGAGGTCAGCGAACTTAATTCTTCATTGCGAAAAGAATACAGTATTGCAAATCAAGATATTGGAATAGTTGTAACTAAGGTTTTAATTAACACTCCCGCTGATGAGGCAGGGATTAAGGCTGGTGATCTTATTACTAGAGTTGGTTCACGGCGTTGTCGATCCGTAAAACAATTTGACTCACTAGTAAAAAATACCAAACGCAGAGGTATGTTGATGTTACATATTAAACGTGATGGTAACGCGCAATACGTAACCCTTGATCTAAAAGAAGAGTAATACACTCAAAATCTCTTTCTTTTTTCTTTAAGCCTTTTCCTCTTTGCTGTCCATAGACAAATGGGTTAATTTTGGTTGCATAAAACTGCAAACAAATCCATGATTAAACGTGTAGAATCAAAAGTTGACTTTATTAAAATTGAACATAAGATCCTTGATTTTTGGAGTTCTAATTCAATCTTTGATAAACGTCGTAAGCTGAATAAAAATAATGATCATTGGTCTTTTATAGATGGACCAATCACCGCAAACAATCCCATGGGCGTACATCATGCTTGGGGCCGAACACTAAAAGATCTTTATAATAGATATAAATCAATGAATGGTTTTGATTTAAGATACCAGCAGGGTTTTGATTGTCAGGGCCTATGGGTAGAAGTTGAGGTAGAAAAAGAGCTAGGGTTTAAATCAAAAAAAGATATCGAAGATTTTGGAATTGAAAAATTTGTAAAAATGTGTAAGGATAGAGTGAAAAAATATTCAGCCATTCAAACTGAACAGTCCAAACGCCTAGGCTATTGGATGGATTGGGATAACTCTTATTTCACTATGTCCGATGAAAATAACTACACTATATGGTCATTTTTAAAAAAATTATTTGAAGAGGGAAATATTTATAGAGGATCTGATGTTGTTCCTTGGTCTGGTCGCTCCGGAACCTCGTATTCTCAAATGGAAATTATTGAAGGCAGAAAATTAGTATCGCACAAGTCAGTCTTTGTCAGGTTTCCATTGAGAGAAAAAGATAATGAATTTCTGCTTGTGTGGACCACAACCCCATGGACGCTTACTTCAAATGTTATTGCTGGCATTAACGGAAATTTAGAATACATTAAGCTAAAAACAGCAGATGGCTCCATCTACTATTTAGCTGAAGAAAATCTTGATTTTGTAAGACTTGATAAGCAATACAAAGACAAAAAACAGTGGATAGACGGATTGCCTAAGCTAAAAACAATATCCCAGATATTTAAAGAAAGAGGTGGGTATGAAATTATTGGCAAAGTTCTTGGAAAAGATATGGTTGGTTGGGAATACAGTGCACCTTTCGACGATTTAGAAGCCCAGTCTGAACTGGGTGGATACCCAATAAGGAATGACGATTTAGCTGATAAAGGTAATTGTGGAAAAACAGAGCATAGAGTCATTGACCCTGGAAAAGATAACCTTGGAAATGATATAGTTGTAGCTGGAGAAGGCACAGGGATTGTTCATATGGCACCTGGCTGTGGAGACATTGATCATAAAGTTGGAAAAAAGATTGAAACTGTTAGTATTGCACCCTTAGATGAAGAATCTAAATTTACTGATAAATTTGGATGGTTAAGCGGTAAGAAAGCTACCAGCGAACAAACAATAGATGAGATCATAAATTATTTAAAAGAAAAAAATTATCTTATTTACGTTGAGGATTATCCCCATATCTACCCTCACTGCTGGAGGTCGGGCGATGAATTGGTTTTTCGTTTGGTGGATGAGTGGTATATCAATATGGAATGGAGAGATGATATAATTAATACTGTTGACGAAATTAATTGGATACCAAGCTGGGGCTCTGATAGAGAAAAAGAATGGCTAACCAGTATGGGTGATTGGATGATATCTAAAAAGCGTTTTTGGGGTCTTGCATTGCCAATATGGGAATTTGAAGATGGAAGTTTTTATGTTGTAGGCTCAAAAGAAGAGCTAAAAAAGCTTTCAGTCGAAGGTTGGGAAGAATTTGAGGGCCATAGTCCACACCGTCCTTGGATTGATAAAGTCAAAATTAAACACCCAGAAACAGATTTGATAGGGTCGAGAGTTGAGGATGTTGGAAACCCCTGGTTAGATGCTGGAATTGTACCTTTTTCAACTTTAGGATATAATAATAGTAAAGATTATTGGAGAAAATGGTTCCCTGCAGATTTTGTAGTTGAATCTTTTCCTGGTCAATTCAGAAACTGGTTTTATTCGTTGCTTGCAATGTCAGCAAAACTCGAGGGAAAGGCTCCATTTAAAAATCTCTTAGGGCACGGTTTGGTAAAAGCTGAAGATGGCAGGGAGATGCATAAATCATGGGGAAATGCTATTTGGTTTGATGACGCAGCTGAAAAGATGGGGGTTGACGTTATGAGGTGGATCTATGCCTCTCAAAACCCTGAAACAAACCTCTTATTTGGATATGAGCGGGGTAACGAAGTAAGGAAAAAATTAATCCAGCTATGGAACTCTTATTCGTTTTTTGCAACTTACGCTGAGGTTGATGGTTTTAATCCATTAAAATTAAAGCTAGAAGTAGATGAACTAACCATAATGGATAAATGGATTTTATCTAAGCTCAATGTATTTTTGTCTCACTCAGAAGATTATTTAGATAACTACAGAGTTGATATTTTGATGAGAAAGTTCGACCTTTTTTTAGATGATTTATCTAATTGGTATATAAGAAGAAATCGTAGAAGATTTTGGAAAACGATAGATGATAAAGACAAACTAACTGCATACTTGGTTCTTTATAATGTTCTCTTAGATGTAGTCAAAACTATGGCACCTATTTTACCTTTTGTATGCGAGGAAATGTATCAAAATCTTGCGGTTAATGTGGATAAATTAGCACCAGAAAGCGTTCATTTGTGTAGTTTTCCAAAAGCCGATAAAAATATTATCGATATTGATCTTATGGAAAAAGTTGATGTTCTTCGAAAGATAGTTGAATTTGGAAGGTCCGCTAGAAGTAAATCTAATATCAGAATAAGACAGCCACTAAGCGAGCTGAAATTTAATATTCAAAATGATGAGATAGCTGATTTTATTTTTTCAGAACAAGATGTTATAATGGATGAATTAAATGTAAAGTCTATTACTAGAGCAAAATCAGAATCTGAGCTGGTTTCTTACAGAGTTAAGCCCAATTTACCTGTCTTGGGTCAAAAATATGGGAAAGATCTGAAAAAAATAAACGAAAAATTGAATGACAATGCAACTATTTTAGATGAAATACGTGAAAACAAGAAATTTAAGATAGATGAAAACATTTATATAATTCGGGAAGATCTGCTCATTGAGCAAGATTCAGTCGAAGGTTGGACTTGCACGAGCGATGACAGTGTTGCGGTTGGCCTTGCCTTAAGTTTGAATGAAAATCTTATAAAAGAGGGTATTATAAGAGATGTGATTAGACATGTGCAAACAATGCGAAAAGATGCTAATTTCGCAGTTGAAGATCGTATTAAAATTTATATAGAGCTAAAAGGACAAGTAGGCGAATCTATTAAAGAATTTAAAGATTTGTTTATGAGAGAAGTTTTGGCTGTTGACGTAATTGAATCCCAAAATGGGGGTGAGTTTTCAGGCTCTTTCGAGCTAGACAACCAAGAATTTACTATTGGTCTTGAACGAGTAGTAGTTGAAAGGAGATAAAAATTGGCAAATAAATATTCAAAAGCACAATTAGAAAAATTTAGAAAAGCTATTTCAGATAAAATGGGAGCTGCATCAGAAGACATAGAATCGATAAAAGAGGGCATAGGCAATACTTCAAATAAGCAGGGCGGTGTTACTCCTGACTCAATTTTTAGTGTCCATATGGCAGATGCGGGAACAGACTCTCATGAACAGGAAAAGAATTTTATGCTCATGAATAGGGAGAGTGATTACTTTAAAAATTTGAAAGTTGCACTTGAAAGAATAGAGGAGGGTACTTTTGGTACATGCAAAATTTGCAACAATCTTATCCCGGAAGAGAGAATGATGGAGGTTCCTAATGCAACCAAATGTGTTCAGTGTAAAGAAAAAGAAAAACTTGGCTTAATATGAGAGTATTGTTTGTAAGCGCCATTTTGGTACTTGCAGACCAAGTTTCTAAGGCTATTGTCGTTAGAACAATGTCTTTGTACGAATCTATCCCTATTATTCCAAACTTTTTCCATTTTACATATATTACAAATGATGGAATGGCTTTTGGTATAGACTTCCCCTTTGGATACTTTATTTTCTCCGCAGTATCCCTACTACTTACACTTTTTCTTTTTTGGTATTTATGGTCTGTTAGAAATCATTCAATAGTTATTCGACTCGGCTTAGCAATGATTATAGCGGGAGCTATAGGAAATTTAATTGATCGTATTATGTTGGGAGAGGTGATTGATTTTCTCGACTTCATGATTAGAGATTTTCATTGGTATGTATTTAACTTAGCAGATTCTTATGTGACTGTAGGTATGGTTTTACTATTGATTGATAGTATTATTTTAGAAAAAAAGAGAGAAAATTTAACTCTTGAATAAACATACTATTTTGGTAAAAAACGGTGCAAATCAAAGACTCGATAAATTTTTATCAGACAATATTTCTGGCTTAAGTAGGACTACAATTAAAAAAATGATCGCCGAGGGCATGGTCTATGTAAATGGAGAGATTTCAAAGCCCAGCCTTAGGCTTGAAGGTAAAGAAAAAATTTCTTACAATATCCTTGATAAAGAAGTAGAAACTGATCATTTAATACCTCAAAAAATAGATTTAGATATCATTTACGAAGATAAGGATATGATAGCCATAAATAAGCAAGCAGGACTAGCTGTTCACCCTGGTTCTGGTCAAAAAAATAATACAATTGCCAATGCATTAGTATTTCATTTTCACGAACTTTCCGATATAAATGGTTCGATTAGACCTGGCATTGTTCATAGGTTGGATAGGTATACTTCTGGAGTAATGCTTATCGCAAAGAATAATGAAGCGCACTCTAATCTATCTTGCCAATTTGAAAAACGAGAAATAGAAAAAGAATACAACGCTATAACATGGGGTGAATTTGACAGCAAAAATGGTGAAATATCGTTTTCTTTGAGTCGCAGTAGAAAAGATCCTACATCGTACATAGTTAGCGATTACGGAAAAAAAGCTTATACCACATTTTCTGCAAGATCCTTAGGCGGATATACAAGCGAAGTCATCTTTAAGCCTAAAACTGGAAGAACCCACCAAATTCGTGTACATTCATCAAGTTTGGGTAATCCTATTTTTGGTGATTCTAAGTATGGCGGCGGTATTAATAGGTCGCGCGGTTTTTTACCTGAAGTTTCAAAGAAATTAAATAGTTTGTTAAAGAATCTTAATAGGCATGCTCTTCATGCTAGAAGTATTACGTTTTCTCATCCGAAAACAAAAAAAATAAAAACAATTTCTGCAAAAATACCTGGGGAATTTCAAACTCTTAAAAAAGAACTCTCAAGGCTACATGTCTAAATCTAATTTTGACGCATTTGTTATTTTCTTAAGCGAGGAAAAAGGTTTTTCTGACCACACTATTAAAAGTTATAAAAATGATATTAACAAGTTTTTAAGTTTTTTAATTGAAAAAAGTATAGATTTAAAAAAAGTTTCAAAGGAAGAGATTAGAGATTTCTTAGCAGATCAATATGATTTAGGTTTATCTAAAAAGACTATCGCTCGACGACTTGCGAGCATCAAATCTTTTTTTAAATTTTTACTCAATTCTAATTACGTGAGCTATAATCCAATTCTTTTTTTATCAACACCAAAAATATCAAAAAAATTACCAGATTTCATCGAAACTAAAATGATAGACGAATTAATGGATCAGCCTGATCATCACACTGAAAAAGGTTTAAGAGATAAAGCAATATTAGAATTATTTTACTCAACTGGAATGAGGCTAAGCGAGCTAATAAATTTGAATATTGGCTCTGTTGATGATAAAAATAATCTTATAAAAGTTTTTGGCAAAGGAAGCAAAGAACGTTTGATTCCGTTTGGAAAAAGAGCGAAATTATGCCTCGAAGATTACTTAAAAAAAAGAGTATTGCGTTGGAGCTCATCGAACAAAGACATTCCTTTATTCGTAAACGGTAAGAATAAGCGCATTCCAAGAAGAACAATTCAAAGAAGAATAAGTAATTATATTAAAATGATTTCTAGTGGAAAAAGATTAGGTCCTCATACGTTAAGACATACTTTTGCAACTCATTTAATGGAAAGAGGTGCAGACATTCGCGCTGTGGGAGATTTGCTTGGTCATAGCAGCCTTTCTTCAACGCAAGTATATACTCATGTGAAACCAGAGAAAATGAAAGAAGTTTATAAACAATCTCACCCTAGGGGTGAAAAATAGGAGAGATTATGATTATTAATGGAAAAGAATTAGAGCTTGACAGTCTTGGTCTAAATCAAGTAGACAAAGTTCATAGGAACCTAAGCATTGAAAGTTTGATTGAAGAAACTGTAAAAAATGGCGAAGGAATAATTGGTCCCAGAGGAGCGACTATTGTTGACACAGGTAAGTTCACTGGTAGATCACCAAAAGATAAATACATTGTCGATGAACCCTCTTCATCAGATAAGGTTTGGTGGGGTTCGGTAAACAAAAAAATAGATGAAGCAATTTTTGACGAGCTTTATTCTAGTGTTGTTGACTATTATAACAATGATAACTCTAAAACATATCTCTTTGATGGCTTTGCCGGGTTTGACCCTTCTCACAGTATTAACGTGAGGATTATTGCTAAGCGAGCATGGCAAGCACATTTTGTAAACAATATGTTCATTCGACCAGAAAAAAAAGAGCTAGATAATTTTTCCCCTGACTTCACAATAATAAACGCTTCAAGTGTACAGAACAAAGAATTTAAAAAGCATGGGATGAATTCTGAGACATTTATCATTTTTCATCTAGGTAAAAAAATAGCAATTATCGGTGGAACAGAATACGGTGGCGAAATGAAAAAAGGCATTTTTTCTGTTTTACACTATGCTCTTCCTCAAAAAGGAATCTTGTCAATGCACTGCTCAGCAAACGTTGATGAGGATGGATCAAACGCTGCAATCTTTTTTGGGTTAAGTGGAACAGGAAAAACTACACTTTCTACGGATCCAAAAAGACCTTTAATTGGTGATGATGAACACGGTTGGTCTGATGATGGAATATTTAACTTTGAGGGGGGATGTTATGCTAAGACAATTAATCTTGACCCAAAACAAGAGCCTGATATTTATAATGCAATTAGGCACGGAGCATTATTAGAAAACGTGGTTTATGATGAACATACTAGAATTGTAGATTACAGTGACAATTCAAAAACGGAAAATACTAGAGTTTCGTATCCTTTAAATTTTATAGAAAACTCTGTCTTTGCAAAAGGTAAACCTGCTTTAAGTGATCACCCTAAGACAATAATTTTTTTAACATGTGATGCATATGGAGTTATACCGCCAGTTTCAAAGCTAAGTCCGGAGCAAGCTATGTACCATTTTATTAGCGGATATACCGCTAAAGTTGCAGGTACCGAGCTTGGAGTTACGGAACCTACAGCAACTTTTTCACCGTGCTTTGGTGGTCCATTTTTGACTCTTCACCCTCTTGAGTATGCGGAGTTATTGCGAGAAAAAATAAATAAATTTAATGTCCCTGCATTTTTAGTAAATACAGGTTGGGTAGGAGCAAGCGCTGAATCAGGCGCAAAGCGAATTTCACTACCCATAACAAGAAAAATTATTTATGCTATATTGGATGGAACTATAAATGAATCAGATTTCGAACTTGACCCCTACTTTGGCGTTGAAGTACCAACAAAACTACATGATATCAATAGTAGTATTCTGATACCTTCAAAAGCATGGAATAGTAATGATGATTACTCTAAGATAGCTGAGCATCTTGTTGATAAATTTCAAAATAACTTTGCTGAATATGATATTGATGATGAAAAAATTAGAAATGCTGGACCAAAGAAAGCAAATATAGGTTCTTAAAATTAAGGGAATTAAATGGATAAGTTTATATTTACATCAGAGTCAGTATCCGAAGGTCACCCTGACAAGGTATGCGATGCGATTTCAGATGCCATCTTAGATGAATACTTAAAGCTTGACCCTAATTCAAGAGTAGCTTGCGAAACGCTGGCAACTACTGGAACCGTTTTTGTTTCAGGTGAGATAACGTCCGCTAGCTCAATAGATGTTGATGAAACAGTAAAGAAAACTTTGAATGAGATTGGATATAACGACCAATCCTATGGTATGGATTGCAACAATGTAAATATTATATCTATGCTCGATAATCAAAGTCCGGAAATAGCACAAGGAGTGAATGAAGGAGCCGGTCTTCACAGCGAGCAAGGAGCGGGGGATCAAGGTCTTATGTTTGGATATGCGTGCAATGAGACAAAAGAGTTGATGCCTTTGCCTATACATCTTTCTCATAGATTGGTTGAAAAAATGAGCGCTTTAAGAAAGAGCGGTCAAATTCCATGGCTTCGTCCCGATAGTAAATCTCAGGTATCAATAGCATATGAAAACAACGTTCCTGTTGGAATAGAAAAGGTTGTCATTGCCACTCAGCATGAAGATATGCTTAGTAAATTTAATAGCGAGAGTGAAGAGCATGCTTTTGTAAAACAAGAAATTATAGAACATGTTATTAAGCCCGTCCTAGATGAATCTGGGTTTCCGTATAGTGATGATTTCATTGTCAATGGTACCGGTAGGTTTGTCTTTGGTGGTCCTGAAGCAGATACAGGCTTAACCGGTCGAAAAATAATTGTTGATACTTATGGTGGTTACGCTCCACATGGTGGAGGTGCTTTTTCGGGAAAAGACCCATCAAAAGTTGATAGATCAGCAGCCTATATGGCAAGATACATTGCTAAAAATATTGTTGCAGCAAAGCTAGCTGATAGATGTGAGGTGCAATTTTCTTACAGTATTGGCGTTGCTGAACCTACCTCTTTTTACGTAAAAACATTCGGTACTGGACTAGTTTCGGATGAAGATTTAACAAAAATTTCTCAGTTAGTTTTTCCATTAAAACCAGCTGGGATTATTGACCATTTAAAACTAAAACATCCCAGATATAAAGCCACATCCTCTTATGGACATTTTGGACGTGAAGATAGCTCATTTACTTGGGAACAAATCGATATGGTTGAAACTTTAAAACTGAAATTAGAAGAAAGGAGTCAATAGTGTCTCTAGCCGAAAAAACTAAGCAAGACATACTCCCACATAAAGTCAAAGATTTAAGTCTTTCAAAATGGGGAAGAAAAGAGATTTTACTAGCAGAAGCTGAAATGCCTGGCCTTATGGCTTTAAGGCAAGAGTACAGCGAATCAAAACCGCTTGAGGGTTCACGAATAGCGGGTTGCCTTCACATGACAATTCAAACTGCTGTTCTCATTGAAACTTTAACAGAGCTTGGAGCTGAGGTTTCTTGGTCTTCATGTAATATATTCTCTACTCAAGACCATGCAGCTGCAGCCATTGCTGAAACTGGAATCCCTGTTTATGCTTGGAAAGGCATGAACGAAGAAGAATTTGACTGGTGCATTGAACAAACATTGTTCGCATTTAAAGATGGTAAGCCCTTAAATATGATATTAGATGATGGGGGGGACTTAACCAATATGGTCTTAGATAACTACCCAGAACTAGTATCAGAAATTAAAGGCTTATCAGAAGAAACCACTACAGGAGTTCATCGTCTTTACGAGAGAGTGAAAAATGGAACTCTTCCAATGCCTGCAATCAATGTAAATGATTCCGTAACTAAATCTAAGTTTGACAACAAGTACGGTTGTCAAGAATCACTTGTTGATGCAATTAGACGATCTACAGATATAATGATGGCAGGCAAGGTAGCTGTTGTTGCTGGTTACGGAGATGTTGGCAAAGGTTCAGCAGCATCACTTAAAGGAGCTGGAACACGTGTTATTGTAACTGAAATAGATCCGATTTGTGCTCTTCAAGCATCAATGGATGGATTTGAAGTAAAGAAGCTAGAAACAGCAATACTTGAAGCAGATATTGTGGTTACGGCTACTGGAAATAAAGATATCGTTCGTTCTGAGCATTTTGAAGCTATGAACGATAAAACCATTGTATGTAATATCGGACATTTTGATAACGAAATCGATATGGCATGGCTTAACGAAAATTATGGATCAACTAAAGATACTATAAAGCCACAGGTTGATAAGTATAATTTAAATGGTAATGATATCATTGTTCTTGCTGAGGGAAGGCTTGTCAATCTAGGTTGTGCTACTGGTCATCCGTCATTTGTTATGAGTAATTCATTTACTAATCAAACATTAGCTCAAATTGAATTATGGGAAAATAGTGACAAATATGATAATGACGTTTACTTATTGCCAAAGTTACTTGATGAAAAAGTTGCCAGACTCCATCTTGACAAACTCAGTGTTGAACTAACAGAATTAAGAGAGGATCAAGCAGAATATATCGGAGTTAAAACCGATGGGCCTTTTAAGACGGACGAGTATAGGTATTAATCACTATATTATTGTGTAAAAAAAGCTCTGCAATGCGGAGCTTTTTTTTTATGGAAAACGTCTATACTTTAGTCCAATTTACAGCTTGGTAAATTTACTTTTTTAATAGTTATGAATAAAAAACATTTTAATGTGATGGTAAAACGTACTATAAGAGGATGTTCAGTATTAATCCTCTTCCTACTCATAAGTTGTGATCTCAAAGGACCAGCATCTTTTAAGATGCCAACATGGTTTTTTGATTTAATGTTTCCCTTAGTACAGCAAAAATATTCTTTGGAAGGCATGGTTGATAATAAGCAAATATTTTCAACACCCGACTCTCTCGGTATGCAATTAATGTTTGAAGGAGTATTACCTGACACCTCCATTGGATCTGACATTTTAGAGATAGAGCTTGATAAATCTATTACGTTTTCAATTCCATCAACCTCTGCTCCAACATTTTCTTTTTCGTACAGCGATCCGATTAAATTCCCTGTCCCAATTGTTCCAAGTGGAAAACTTATAAATACTGCTGGCGTAGAATTCAATATACCGCCTTCCTCAGATCAGACTGTTTCAAAAGCAGCGTGGAATACAATAGCTGCAGCCTTTTCATTTTCAAGAGAAATTGAGATACAAATTCCATCTATACCATCAAATCAACTTCCAGATATCGTTGAATCTATTGAAAGTTATATGATCAAGAAAGACTCTGGTTCGAATACCAGCAGCTTTACATCTAAGTTTATAAATAATGGAAGCCCGAGTAGCGTGACTTTTGCCGAATCATCGCTAAAAACTGAGATAAATTCAATTAATAAAACATTAGCCACCCATCAGGATGATGAATGGGTAATTGGAGAAACTCAGTCAACTTCATTAAGTGACAGCACCATTGGATCTAAGCTAACAGTCCCCTTAAGCTTTTCTTTGTCAAATGTTTCAGGAGGATCTAGCCCTGAAACATTAATAGATTTTTCAAATACAGTAAGCAGTACCGGTTGGACATGGGCATGGCAGACATTTACGCCAACGAAAAACGGACCATTAGACGAAATATCGATCAAACTAGAAAACAGGGCAGCTGGTTCAGATTATAGCTTAGCACTGTACATCTATTCTGTAGATAACGACCCAACTAGCTTTAATCCCAATTTAAAATTCTCAGGATCTGAATTCGATAAATCTAGTACTGTAGCAATCAATAGAAATACCAACGCTCAACGTATTGTCTTTCCATTTTCTAGTGGAAAGAGCTATACAGCTAGTACTAAATATTACTTCTGGTTAAAAGAGGAAGGGGCTAATCCAGCTGGCACAGGCGGTCAGGTTATATATAAAAATACTGGTTTTAATGATGGCGGTTCTGGGGGTGGCAATGGTCGCTTGAATCATAAAATCACTATGAAAACTGGAAACAACATAACAATTAAAGCCGGTGATAGTGTTCAGGTAAATATTGAAGTAACGCTCAAAATAGCAGCGCTTGATTCTGCAAATATAAAAATTAAAGACACGGAAATTCCTTTAGATGTTCCAGAGATCGCATTTCCTACCGACGTTGAGATTTACTCTGGAAAATTAAAGTCTCCTAGTGCGGCAGGTATCAATGAAATAAAAATAAATAAAATTAAAAGTACATATCCTGCTGATGTTGATTTCTTGATGAACTTTAAAAACTTCAAACCTTTACCAGGAAAAGATTCGACTAAAGTTGACACAGTACTTAAGAATGGAGTTTTAATTTCAAAGGTTTACGATATTGATGGATATACCCTCTATAACCCAGCAGGTCAAGATTCAGCTTTATCCAAGTTCAATATAGAATCCTCAGCTAAAATTAAAGCGCAAACAAGCAGTATGCCGCTTGATGGCTCTAGTTTTGGAGGAATGGAGGTTGATGTTGGATTTAAAGGTCTCCATTTTGAGTCAATGGAAGCGAACGTAATTCAAGAGTTTCCACCAACAGAATTCAGTATAGCTGGAATGCCTTTAGGCTTTTCAGGCATGAAGTTCGTAGATACAAAGCTAGAAATCGAAATGAATAATGGTATACGTTTGCCAGTTGTGCTTGACTTTGATATGGTTGGCGTTAATCAAAATGGCGATACATCAAAAGTAAATGCTCTTTCAACTTTAGCGAGCCCCTCTTTGAAAGGTGATACAACCAAAACAATAGTTCGCTTAAGCGATCTTGGCACCACAACGCTAAAATATAAAGCCCCGTCTTCAATTCAGTATTATGACAGTACAACTGCTGCTGTAAAAAATAATGAAACTACAATCGTAGAACTGATGTCATCTAATCCTGCTAATTTTACAGTGAAATCTAGAGCACGAATTGATGGTAGAGGGACTTTAGAATCAGGAATGTTTATTGGGGGAAAATACAGAATGCTTGCTCCGTTCGAAGTAATTATGGAGCCAATGACTTTCATTTCTGTAACAAATACCCCTGTTCAAGAGATGAACTATGAAAATAGAAATCGAATAAGATCTACATTGCAATCTGCAAGCATGCTATTTTCCATTGAAAATAAAATTCCGATTTCTGGTGATTTATCTATGCTTATGTCTAATTCAGAAATATTTCCATTAGACACAACACTTTCAGCCCTACGAAATTTCAAAGACTCTTTAGTTGTAAAGAAAAATTGGATTAGCAGTGATAGCGTTTATATTATTTCAAAGTGCGATAGCCTAAATCCAGAAACTAGCAATATTTTTATTTTCGACGTAATGAATGATTTCTCTGAATGTGTTAATGGAGTTTCATATATAGTAAAAAGCTCAATGGGTTCAGACACTATTTTTTCTTATGTAGATACACTTTTAAAAATACCTTTGCCAGAACCAAGAAGTTTGCACACCACATCAAATAGCGGCGTTCATGCTGGTCAAGTAAGAGAAGCAGGTTCAATTGTCTATTCGAGCCCACTTTCAAAGGAAAGAGTGAGGCTTATGACTGATCCGGGGCAACCCTATATGGCTCCTAGGTTTTTTCTAGAGGGGTCTAAAGGAAAAAGAGTGTATCTAACAACTGGAGATTATTTAGATATTAATTCAAGCGTTACCTTTTCTTTGAGCAGTACTGGCATGGGGTCTCCTGCGCCAAACGAGCTAGTTGTTACGTATCCTAACGGTGGAGAATCACTTGATAAAGATTCTCAATTTACAATCAAATGGAAAACGTATGGAGCTATTGCAAAAGTTGATTTATCCTACTTTTTTGGTAGTAATCCCGATATAAAAAATGATGATGGTTGGATTGATATTTCAACTGAAATAGCCAACGTAGATTCCTTTTTATGGACCCCGAGCTCTACATCTGGACTAAGCAGTCCCAAAGATAGTTTAAGGATAAGGGTGAAGTCTTCAGATGGCAAAACACGTGATATGTCTGGGTGGTATTTCTCAGTCATAGAAAAAAGCGGTTCAATCATCTCTGAACGAAACTCCTCTAGTATTTTAATAAAAAAATTATTTGACGAATGATATCGAGAATAACTATATATACTTTATTGTTGATATCAACTATTATTGCTCAAAAAAGTGACCCAAGGACAGTCGCATTAGCAGGTGCTACTACAACTATTGCTGATGGAATTTATGCAGTTGGATATAATCCTGCACTGATTGCATATCAGCGTGAAAAGCCATTTATGATGCAAGTAGGCGGTTTTGATTTTGGTTTAAATAACAATTATTTATCGATGGCTGGATTGAATTTTTTAAGCGGAGATACACTTGATAGCGATGAAAAAACATTAATTTTGAATCGACTCGAAAATAATGGAGGTTTATCGTTTAAGATGAATGGTCAGGCAGCGCTTCCAGTTATAAATTTTGCTTCAGGTAATATGGCAATAACCTCAAATCTAATGTATTTCAGTTCTTATACGATGCCAGCCGGAATGGCTAGACTTATTCTTGAGGGAAATGCGAATAATCCAAAAATTGACATGACCTTTTCCTATGAAATCATGGCAGTAAATGAAACAGCATTTTCGTTCGCCATTCCCTTTGATTCGTATGCTATTGGAGTGTCATTGAAATCCCTACAAGGACTACTGTATATGGGAGTGGACCCTGATTCAAGTAAAGCAGATTTTATCACGAGCCCTTTTGCGGTTCATGGATCAGGTAGATACTACATTCGATCAGGTGTAGGTGGAAAAGGATGGGGATTAGATGTGGGGCTTGCAACAAAAGATATGAATGGTATGCGTTTTGGTGTATCCTTAATAAATGCAATGGGGGTTATAAAATGGAATGAGCCATCGTTTATTAAGGACATGCTTTCAGGTAAAGATAAGAAATTTGGTAATAGCGATGATGTATGGAATTTGAAATGGGGTGGTAAAGCACTATCAGATTCCGTAGCTGCAGTTTATTCTTATAGTATTGATTCGCTTAGAGCTGATAATTTGTCATCACGAAGTATTTTCAATAGTAAATCTGAGGTGGTGTATAATTTAGATGAAAATGGAAAACCCAAACCATTCAATGTGCGTTATCCTGCTATATTTCGCATGGGTGCATCGTACTTAAAAGATAATCTTCTGATAAGTACTGATATCACTACAGGCTTTGAAAATAGGCTATACGCTAATTCTAGATGGAGGTGGGCAGTCGGCGCTGAATTATACCGATATCCCGTAATGCCACTTCGATTAGGATTTGCCTGGGAAGGCATGGATCGAACTGAACTTGGGATGGGCATTGGTTTTCATGGAGGGCCTGTTATGATAGACGTAGGGTTCTCATTTAAGAGCGGAATGTGGGTTCATACTATGAAAGGTTTTAATTTTTCTTTGGGCTTTACTATGACAGATTTTAGGGGTAGAAAAAATAAAGATAGCAAAGAAAATAATGGACCATCTCCTATTCCTCAGGATAGTCCAAATAACCCAGAAGAGGATTCACTTACGAACGAAAATTAAGAGCAAGATTCCACCAATAAAAAATAGAATATTTCCCATCCATGCTGCAGTAGTGGGTGAGGCAATTCCACTGTAGCCTATTGACATCCCAAGCTTTATAAAAACGTAATAAATAAAAATAACAAAAATTCCCATCCCGGCCCCAAAAGACAATCCACCTTTTGGCCTAACAACAACCAGGGGAATTCCAAAAAGAACAATTATGAAATTTGTAAATGCAAAAGATATTTTAAAATACCGATCTACTTCCCATTTTGTGCTATCTACACCATTCTCCTTTAGCTGTTGAATGCGATCTGTAAGGTCAGAATAACTCATTTCGTCAGGCTTTTTAGATTGTTGCGTAATATCGTCGGGCGAAAAGTTTAAATCGATTATGGTGTCTTTTTTTGATATGATTGTATTTTTTACAGATCCGTTTTCATCAAATTCACGAATAGAATAATTTTGGACGTTCCAAACTCTTAATGAGTCAAGCCACTTGACAGTTTTACCATCCATTCTTTTTGTCACCGTACCTTTATCTAGCGTTATGAATGTGATGTCATTACCAGCATTAGATTCAGGTCTAAACTTAGCCAATGAGATGTGGTTCATTTCATTTTTTTGTAAAAATATATTACGAATTTCTTTTTGTGTTCGAACCCGAGCCTTTCTTTTCATGTACTGTCTTTCAATGTCGTAACGCGCCTTGTTACCCTTAGTTACCCATCTATTATCTAGCTCAAATGAGATTAAGCTTACAATAAACCCGATAGAAGTAATAGGTATTGCAATACGGTAAAGGCTAATCCCATTCGACTTCATCGCGGTTAGTTCATTACGCTTTGCTAAAACACCAACAGTGAAAACGGTAGAAATCAACATCGACATAGGAAGACCAAGATTGATAAACCAGGGAATAGCGTATATGTAATATGTAAAAGTAATACCTGCGGGTATGGAATTATCAATAAAGCGATCCAGGTTTTCTATTAGATCAACTACAAGAATTACGGATACAAATCCCATCAATGTCATGGCGAGCGTCGATAAAAACTGACGAATGATATAAAGATCTAATTTTTTCATATAAAATATGATGGTAATTAACGTATTAATTTCACTATAATTCACAACATTTAATGTCTATGAAATGAAATTGTTCGAATATTTTGAATCTGCTGTTTCCGCGTTTGCGGGTTTTATGTGGGGACCTCCTCTCCTTGTAATACTTTTAGGTGGAGGTATTTATTTTTCATTTTACAGTCGCTTTGTTCCTTTCAAGTACTTTCGCCATGGAGTTAAAATCCTCTTTGGTAAATATAATGACCCTAATGATCCAGGGGAAATTACACACTTTCAAGCATTAACAAGCGCTTTAGCGAGTACTGTGGGTTTAGGAAATATAAGCGGAGTCGCAATCGCAATTCAAATGGGGGGACCAGGAGCATTGTTTTGGATGTGGGTTAGTGCGGTTGTAGGTATGTCCACAAAATTCTTTTCCTGCACTTTAGCTGTATTGTACAGAGGAAAAGATGATCAAGGAAATTTACAAGGCGGCCCAATGTACTATATTGAAAATGGGCTCGGAGAAAAATTTAAGCCTCTTTCCATTATGTTTAGCTTAGCCGGCCTTGTTGGATGTACAGTAATGTTTCAATCTAATCAGCTCGCGGATATCATTCGAAATCAGATCTTTGTTCCGAATGGTTGGTTTGAGAGTAACGTGCTGATGGGAAACTTTTTTCAAGGCCTTATAATGGCTATTCTGACAGCTTTAGTTATTTTTGGTGGAATTAAGCGGATTGGGCAAGTTGCCTCCTTTATGGTACCAATTATGGTGGTATTATACCTTTTGTCAGGATTGTTGGTTATTTTCAATCATATAACCGAGATACCTTCATTATTTAAACTGATTGTGTACGATGCGTTTACTGGAGATGCTGTCATGGGTGGCGCTGTTGGAGCTGTCATTATAGCGGGAGTCAGAAGAGCTTTATTTTCTAATGAGGCAGGTCTTGGAACATCTGATATGGCCCACGGAGCTGCTCAAACAAAAGAGCCTGTGCGAGAAGGCTTAGTAGCGATGATCGAACCTTTTATTGATACGATTGTGGTGTGTACAATTACCGCTATGGTCATTTTATCTTCTGGAGTATGGCAAGACAGTAGTTTGAATGGAGTTACAATGACTACAACGGCTTTTATAAAAGAGCTTGGAGGGTTTGGTAAATTTTTGCTTTTAGCAGCCGTTTTAACGTTCAGTCTTTCTACGATGATGAGTTACTCGTACTATGGAAGTAAGTGTAGCGGGTATTTATTCGGCACTAAGAGCATTTTTTACTATAGATGTTTCTATATTATTACAATTGTAGTGGGGGCAATGATTACAATTGATGTGGTTATTAATCTTGTTGATGGAATGTATGCCCTTATGGCAATACCTACTGTTGTTGGATCAGTCTTATTATCAGGCAAGGTTATGGAAGAGGCAAGGCGCTACTTCTCAACCTTAAATTAGCGATTGCTTTGGAAGCGAACTTCTGAACAGTCTCTAGAAGATCCACTACCATCTCTTTCGTAGCATTTTTCTGAGATCATTTCACCTTTTTTGTAGCTGTCTACCCGCTGCTTTTCTTGATTCAACCAAAACCATTCCCATTTTCCTTCACGCTTGTCTGATATGTATTTTCCTTGCCACGCTACAATATCATCTCGATTCCCAGGAGGATTCTTATAGTATTCAATCCACAGTCCTTCCTTCAGTCCGGCAATAAATGTTCGGGTCCCCATAACGCTACCATCGGGAAAGTAGCGAACCCAATCACCGTGTTTTCTGCGATCTTTATAGGAGGGTTCTTCCTTTACTTGCCCATTTGAATAGTATTCATATTCAAAGGAATCATATAAAATACCATCGCGCCACTCTTCAAAGCGTTTTTCCTGAAATTCATTCCAAAAGGTCCACAATAAGTCTTTAACATCATCTTTATAGAGGCCTTCCGAGAGAGGTCTAATAATAATGTTTTCATACCATTCTTGATATTGTCCATTCTTAAGATCGTTTTCATAGTTTGTCTCAGAATGTCTTGTTCCAGTTGAATCGTAAAAAACAGACCACAACTTAACCTTTAAGCCTTCTTCGTAGTGAAAGGTGCGCCATTGATCACCATCAGCAAAAAAGGACTCCCATTTACCATCAAATAAACCATTTTTACCAAAACTGGGCTCCTCAACAATTTGGAGATTATCGTACCTTAGTTTTTCAACTACCTCAAGATTCATATAATACCCATAGTCGTAAAGATCAGGATCATCTACGATTTTAATATTATCATAATATTTAAAATCGTAATCTGTCACTAGGGTATCTTGATTATAGAACGTATAGTTTTGTCGGCGGTTATCGTTGAAATAGGACATCCAAATTTGATCTTTTTTGCTACGATCATAGGAGAATGTCATTTTAGTTTCGCCGTCTTCATAAAATTGCTCCCACTTACCATCAAAGAGCCCATCTTTGCTGAACTTAGGCTCTTCTTTGATCTGTAGGTTGGCATAATATGTAAAATCGTAATCAGTAACGAGCGAGTCTAGATCGTAAAAAGTATAGTTTTCGCGTCTGCTATCTTGGTAATAGGACATCCAAATTTTATTCTTTTTATTTTGGTCATATGTAAAGGTTTTTTTAGTCTCACCAGCTTCATAAAACTGTTCCCACTTACCATCAAAGAGTCCCTCTTTGCTGAACTTAGGCTCCTCTTTGATTTGAAGGTTGTTGTAGTAGGTAAAATCGTAATCAGTCACGAGTGAGTCTTGAGCGTAAAAAGTATAATTTTCCCTTCGACCATCTTGGTAATACGACATCCAAACTTTGTCTCTTTTACCTTCTGTGTATGAAAACTTTTTAGAAGTTGCTCCATCTATATAAAACGATTCCCATTTCCCGTCGTAGAGCCCGCGATCGTCAAAGCCAGGCTCCTCAACTAGTTGCCAGTTAGGATAGTATTTAAACTTGTAGTCAGTTATAATTGAGTCCATATCAAGAAATACAAACTTATCTCGCCTTCCTTCGCTATCGTAATACAACCATTTTTTATGACGCACTCCTCCAGTATATGTACCTTTAACTATATCGGTACCGAGACTATCCCACTCCTCAAATCTTCCCTCTAATACGTCATCTTCGTATGTAAAGCGTTGGTAGGCTTCACCATTAGGCCACCATAGGGTTGTTTTTCCATTTCGTAAGCTGTCTTTGTACGCTATTGTTTCGGTTTTTACTCCCAAAGAATCAAAAAGCTCTGTCTTTCCATCCAGTTTATTATCTTTATATTTTGCTAATCGCTTTGGGTTGCCATTCGAATAGTATTCTTTTTCCATTCCATTACGTATG
>MDSX01093248.1_pt1 | contig 75565 bp, 70 predicted proteins | sample 811141 | NCBI WGS metagenome assembly MDSX01 (sample SAMN05326642, study PRJNA326480) | marine metagenome | isolation source: seawater | place: Atlantic Ocean: South East | collected 2010 | reverse complement strand
TATCTCTTTAGTGGTGGTGAACGATCATGAGAGTGCTTCTTTTGCACTTTCAACCAGTCAATTCCGAAGCAGCATATATGCCCCTTCGCCATTTAACAGATATGTAAATTTTGAATTGGTTGTGGTTTTTATCACAACATGCCTTGCTGCGCATACGATGATATGCAAATATTATCCAGATTTTAAGCGTTTTAATCATATTTTTTAAAAAAAATGTTACATTATAATGTTGAATGATCAGCAGAAAATCGCAGTGGAAAAATGGGATTCTGGTTTGAATGTAAAAATAACTGCAGTTCCTGGTGCTGGTAAAAGTAAAGTACTGATCGAAGCTTGCAAACAATTTACAAAAGGTATTATCATAATATTAGCATATAACCATGACTTGTGTGAAGAGACAAGGAAAAAAATAAATCAAGAACATTTGGAAGATAGAGTAATTTGCATGACTTTTCATGGTTTGGCAACATATTGCATAATGCCAACCTATGATGATACCGCATTATTTGACGCATTAGAAGGCGTAGAAGGAGGTGAGATTGAAGTTCAAAACAAAATAAGTGTGTCTGCTGTTTTAATAGACGAAGCTCAGGATTTTAGGCACAGTTTCAAAAGATTATTGAATCTAGTTTTAGATTTACAAGATGATGTTCAATATATGGTGGTTGGAGATTCCAACCAAATGCTCTATACATATGATGATGAAGATCCTGCTGATCTCGATTTTCTAAGCAATCCTCAATCACATTTTCATTCAATGCGTGCTTGGGATCATGTGGAATTTTATAAAACACATAGACTTACTCCGCCTATGGCAAATGTTGTATCTAGAATTTTCAACATCAATTTGAAAAGTGCAAAAGAAAACGAGTTGGAAAAGTTTTTACCAGTACAACTCTATACTCTTAAATTATGGAAATCGGGAGCACTTCTTCATCAAATGATAAAAAATGTAAATTGGGAGGATGTAGTGGTTCTGGTTCCTAAAAAAAAAAACAATGGACCATTACGAGCAGCGTTAAATTACTTATCTTCTCAAGGTGTAAAAATATATTTGCATGGAAACGATGGACAAGACGAAAGAGTCAGGATAAATAAATTATGTGTCAGTACATGGCATTCTTCTAAAGGTACTGAAAAGAAAATTGTAATTGTTCTTGGAGTATCCTCCGAATCTGAAAAAAATCCATTATTTGTTGCATTGACTCGTGGAATGCATCAACTAATTGTCATTCAAGATGAAGACAATCCACACATAGATTTGATGCATTCTTTGAACTACTTAGGTCCAGAAGATATATTGTTTTGCGAATCAACCAAAAGATTGAAAAATAATGGTTTTAAACCTAAGGATCGATATCAATTTAATATTGCAGAATCTATTACATACTCTTTGGATAATTTTAGACCAAAGGGAACTGCACGATGGATTCGTAATTATCAAGATGTTGAAATAATTCATAAACTTAGAGATGAAGAAGAATTAGATGATATTGTTCAATTGACAGATATTCATGAAGATGTGTCAACTATATATGCACTAGCTTGTTGTATGGCAATTGAATATGAGTTTACCAATAAAGTAAGACTTCTTGAAGACATTCGTGCACCTTTACGTTTGACAAGAGACAAGCAAAATGCCGCTATTTTAAGTGACCACAATTCGCGTTTTGTAAGTCCAAATGTTCCTTTAAATACATTGATTGGAGAAGATATGGTTGAGATCTTAAAAGTATACCATGAAAAACATCAAATTTCTCCAATACAGTGGTGTGAATTGGCATGTGTTGCAAAATCATGGAACGACTTTCATCATACTATGAGACAACTTAAACCTTTTACTTGGTTTGATAACACAAAATTTTATCAAGGATGTTCAAATCTTCGCAATCAGTTTCAAAACTTTTCACCCGAATTTGATGTTCGTGTAAAGTGTCTTTCGCCAAATTATTCAAATACAGTGTTTTACGCTCGGGTTCATGCAATTTCAAAAGATGGAATATTTTATCTGATTTGGGATTCAGAAATAAGTCATTCCCACAGAATAAGTGCAACAATTCGCGCTTCACTAAATTCAAACAGACCAGTCGCTTATATCATAAATATACCTTTGAATACAATTGAAAAGATTATTGTCAAAAATCCAACCGAATTACTAAGCAAGCTTCTTTAATTTAACTCATCACAGTTTTTAAATTTAAAAGCGCACTTTTTTCCACGGAGATTGCATTTTCCTTCTTGTCCCAATTGTGAATTCGTAAAATGGGTAGCGTAAATCCAGACTTTTTCTTTGATCAACTATATAAAATTGTAACATTCTTCAGAGCAAAAAAATCCTATTTTTTTAATAAAGAAATTAGTTTTTCTTTGGCATACTTGACATATGGCCTGCGAATGCATCCGTATATTTTCAGCGATGTCAATACAACACATACTTCTAACGATGAGCCATTTTTCTTTTCGATAATCCTTTTTCGAAAACATTTTTAATTTTTTTTTTCAAATGTATATCGATAGAGCATTTTTGATCAAACAGAGTACAAATATCATTATGTTATGTATTAGATGCATCACAAAATGTGAAGTAATCATTGGCAAACCATCGTGTGATGACACTTATGATAAAAGAATTCTTCCGGACAAAACGTTTATCGCAAACTCAACACTTGATGTCCATGACATAGCAATCGCGCATACACTCATATATCAAACACATGAAAAGACAATGCTACTCTCTGATATCATGAAACAAGATTGGACAACTACACAGTATTCAGAAGATATCAATTTATGGTTATCTGTACTACTTTGTTCTGCATTTATATGGCAAGTACTTTATCATAAATATACTCGTAATTGCACATATACTTTACATAATAGTGCTCAAGTTGAGCAACATAAACATAAGAAGAAAAAGACAAAGAAAAAAAAGAAGATAATCCTCGACTGTATAAAAAACCCAATTACTTGGGGATTATACTCTACACAATATAGTGAATGCTAACCAAATGTATTTTCAAAGTCATAAATTAAGTAAATGAAACCATCTTCATCTTTTTCATTTGCATATGTATCCCCTAAGGTCTGTGTTTGATGTATCAACTTTTGATTGATAAATATGAATATTGCTTCTGATGGTTTTAGTTTAAGCCTCTTTCTAATTACAAATGTAAATTGACCAAGTGTTAATGTCTTGGGAGACATATACTTTCTCTTGTCAATGGTCGATATTGATGGTCTTCTTTTCTCAACAATTACAGGCACTCTATCAGGGAATCTACTTAGCATGAGTGCAGATTCATGTGTTCGTTCTTCTAAGGATTTTTCTTGTTTGTACATTTCCTTTCTATTTACAATTAAAAAAAAAAGGACGATCTATCTAAAGTTTTACATGTTTATACTGAGAATTTGATACAAAGTTATCAGTATTTCTTCTCAAGTAAAAATTATCTCCATATTTCGTTATGTATGCACAGTCTGAAATTTGTCTGCATTTTTGAATGGCATCATATTCATTTGCGATCGGTTGGTTCTTTAAAAGACAGCCGTGTGTATTTGCTTTAATGTTACATTCGTATCCTCCGGATTGGAAGACTATTCTATTACTTGCTGCCATTGGTGTGTTTGCTGCCATTGGCGTGCTTGCTGCCATTGGCGCGCTTGCTGCCATTGGCGCGCTTGCTGCCATTGGCGTGTTTGCTGCCATTGGCGCGCTTGCTGCCATTGGTGTGTTTGCTGTAGCCATCATGCTTTCTACTGGTGGTGTATCGTTTAATATGCTCATTCTATAACATCCATTCGACGGAAACGAATTATCATGATTAGAATCAAACCATTCAAAGGCATTACTACAAGCTTTTGATTTTTCTGAACTATGGAAATCTGTAAAATAGCCTTCGGTTGGATAGTAAATGGCTTCACAAATCAATTTATCGTTTACAACTCTACTTCGTTTCCTCGAAATCCCTTCATCTAAAAACCAGTCTAAAGAATTACAACGATCTGTGTCAAGCTCATGTCTGTCACCACTATATGTGGAACATATGTACGTGTCTTCAGATAAATGTAAACATTTTTTATCCATTTTAAATATAAGAACATAAAAATCATCATCAAACCATGTAAAGTTTCGAATCATTACATGAATGGAATGGAAATATGGACTGAATTCGTATCTGATTTTGGCTGCAATCACAGAATGTGTGTCGCTTGTGATTAATTACACATAGCACACCATTCTTGGCACGTGCAATCTCGTCGCCGACGCGTCATCACACGGAAGTATGATCAAGAAGAAAAATACCAATTTAAAAATATGGACTGAAAATAAATGGGTAGATATGTTACAAGAGATCAAATGACCCAACTTCGATTCGAAGAATTAAGTGACGCTAAAAATGTAAAATTATTACCAATATACAGTTATGTATTTGCAATGACTAATCAAGCAATCGTCTCTGTAGGTAAAACAATGTTAGCTGCACCTTCAATAGACAATAATTTACGAGATCGATTAACTTGTTTTTCAAATTCTAATCAAGCTGCAGATTGCAACACAAATACAACAAGTTTGTTTGAAGACAACAAAACAGTAAATTGTAAAATTAACAATTCTGGAAGTAGACTGGATCTTATTGCAACCTCGTATTTAAACCCACCTCAACAAGACGAACAAGAAACAGATGTGTTCAAACGAACATATCTTGAAGACGAACATGGAGTCACTTGGACTTACGAAACTCCTAAAAATATTATACAAGAAGACCACAACTTAATTGTTATGTTTAAAAATAGTACTGCAAAATTTCTTCCAATTGCACGAATTGATGAGAATCAAAAGACAATAAATTTTCATACTGTCGATAACACACGAGAAGATTCGGAATTGCCTATTAAATCACTGAAAATTAAAAAACAAAAAGGTAAATTTATAGTAGAAGGCTTATCGTCTTTGGAAAGTGGTGATTTATTCACAGTTCAAGGAAAAAGTAGTATTGATCCATCTTTCGTATACCAAAACGGCGATTTTGATCATGAAGATGAAAACATTGAAACGGTATGGAAGGCGAATGTCATGACTGAGTTACTCTCCTCACTCAAATCTTCTAAGAAAGATTCTAAGATAGCTCTTAAAAAATTACACGATAGTTTATGGAAAGTTTATAACACCTTCGTACACTTGGAATCAACCGAATCTAAAAAAAAAGAAATTTGTGAATTAGAATCCGATTTTCAGGAATTCGTACCGGGACAGACTTTCAAAATACCTAAAGAGGACGGTACAGATTTTAGAATGACACAGGTAATAAATGGTAGTGATAAGATATTTACTTACGCATTGTTACTTTTGTTTAAAGCTGAAGGTCCCTCACCTTTTGCTCCCCTAAGTAATGATTGTTTTGTGTTTAGCTTTCGTCCATTTAATCCTGATATTTTAGAAAACGCATGGGCCAAAGGTTTTATGTCGTTCGTAAGAGGCGGGTACTCAATGGCGCGAGATGCTGTTAAAATTGCATGTAATCTCGATACATATTCGGGGAAAAAATTAAAAGAATATTTACAATTTGCGAAATCGGCTTTAATTGTTGATTTGCAAAAATTGTCTATTGATCTGTCTTCAGATATTAAACAAGAAATCGATAGACAAATACAACTTGTATCGAGAAATAATGTACATATACGAGTTGGCGCTCTAGAAATGGCTTGCTCACTTTTGAGAGGAGAAACTGTAAAACACCTACTTGAAAATCCTTTCGCGCCCGTGGTGTTTACTGGGTTTTCTATGGGTGGGTTTTGCGCAACTGGATACGCTTTTATCTTTGCAGTACTTGTTAAACCTATATTAATGCCTTACTCATTAAGAATCGGTTTAGAATGGCTGGAGATTGAAAGAAGTACACATACAAAAACAGATGATAGGCTAGTACAAAAACAGATAATTCGTGGAGTAAAAGATATCGGGTTTGTTTTTACATTACGGGAAATTCATAAAATACAGGATCTTAAATTAACGGATGTGGTAAAGTCAGGTACACGTTATTTTAAACCAGTTGAAACATACAGAACCTTTAATTATTATCTTGCAGGAAGCGTTCGTGTTGGAAATCTTGAATTTAGTCAATATTTACAACAGGCATATCCGAACTCATGTCATCTAACTGCAATGGTCGGAGTGACAACCAAGATAAGTGGTAAAGATATTGCTACATTTGAACCGGACCCAGTGTCACTAATACCAAGAGAAGAGAAAAGTGTAGAAAATACAACATTAGTATCAACATATCCAAATTATATTGTAGTTGAAAATTTATCACATAGCAAAATAAAATTAGGAGAATCACCTTTTAGAAATAGATTATTGGTTCAACCTGAGTTAATCAACTCCACTGACAAAAAACCTTATTCAATATTAAGCTTTTGTATATCGTCTGCTAAGTGTATTGGTATACAAGTAAGTTATAAAAAAATTGTAGCACTGTTAGCAGCACAGGCGTCTCTTACTTTATTGATTGCATCAATCATTTCATTCGTATTTCGTGTACCGGTCGGAATTATAGCACCTGGCTTACAAATCGGAAGTGGTACTGCAAGTGGATTTTCATTTAAAGAAGTAGTTTTACAAATTATTGCATTTTTAAAGGGAGATAGTTTAGACAATACAGATAAAGCACAAGCTCGTTCGGGTCAAATGTGGTGGGTTCATAATGAGGTTACATATTTGAATCTTCTATCAAATAAAAAAGCAACTTTCGAATTAGATATAAAAGAACTAGATGTTAATGATACTGTTTGGGCCGACACCGAACACTATGCTGTTCTGCGTAATGTGGCTTACCAACAAAATGAAGTATGAGATAATTTTACAAAGACCGGGGCCCGCACACCATCACGACAAAGTCGGGCCTGCAAAGTGTTCGCACGAAGCTCCAAGATGCACGCAAAGTACCTGCCTTTTGAAAGCGAGGAGGTATAATTTAGGCCTACTTTTGAAGTTTGTGCGAATCTGACTGGGGGGTGTGAGACAAACGCGATGGGTTGACTCGTACCTCTCCGGAGGAAAAAAACGGGTCAGTCAGTTAATTTTGCGGCACGTAATAGTGCAGATCTTTGTGAATCTGAACCCGACTTAAAAAGTCAGCGTTGATGATTTTAAAAGGTGTAAAAAGTCCAAGGTATAGTCTCAAGCCATGCGTTGTGAAGGAGTGTGTAAGAAAGTTTTTTGAGAATTTTTTTTTCCTTGTATTAAAAATGTGGAAAAAGGCTTTTGACCAAGACAATAATTTAACAGCACATATATGCAAACAGGATACTTTTGTAATACATGAAGAAGCTTATTATTTATCACAACAAACGAAAACAAAAGAAATAGAGGAAAATAATAGTGACTTTTTGGAGGATGACGAAGATGAAAAGGATGAAGATTACTGGGATGCTAATATTATGCCTTCTCACATGTGGACAAGCAAAAAAATGAGTTCTTTCCTTTCTTCTTTCCCAAATAGAGTACCTAAATTACTCCAAATTATAAAAAAACAAACTAATGTTTACCATTGCAACCCATCATTTTTATGTAAATTCGAATCGATTGATGGGACTGCTGATATTTGGATTATTGGAGCTCTTTTATACCATACAATAGATTACAGAGAAGCATACCAAAATTTTCAACACAAGCTTACTGAAAAGTCTTTGTAGCAACGTTGCATGCTCAAGATGCAATAATTCTCTTTTTTGTGACTTCTTTTTTTTATATTGCAATGACGAGATCCGTGCAATAATAAATAGAACGTTTGTGCACGAATAACCATCTTTACCGCCTCCTACACCACCACCGCCATCCCCACCGTCACCACCTCCGTTGGGAGTTGGTATGCAGTATTTTTTGGTCGAGTGACTGAATAGAGACTCTGTTTGTTTTACTACACAGTCTCTATTCAGTTTCACGGTTTGTTTGTCATCTCATTTTTTTCTCTATAAATAGTAAAATGATATACGAAGTGAATTCAGACTACTTTTATTCTTTTCTAAAAGATGCTATCAAATATGAACAAAAATGGAATAAGAAGTTTGGTCCAAAACCAAAAGACCCTATTGAAAAAATATCTTACATTGATATGATTAACAATTCTATGAGTTAGAAATGAAAGATTTGAACCTTTCATATTCAGAAATATTAGAGGAAAATACAAAATGATCTTAAATTTGTATCAATTTTTAAAAGTGAATCTTTTATGTTATGCTGATTGTAAATCATTTTTTCGCGAATATATATTCGAGTTTGATATTGTTTTACTATCAAATATGAACAAATCGCATTCAAAATCGTCTAATGATAGTGAAAGTGCAAATTTTGGGTTTTATCACAATATAGTACATTTCGAAATGGTCTGCGCATACTAATTAAATTATAATCTCAACTTATAAAATGATCCATCCATTAATTCGTATTAACAGAATGACATCAGCTGCTTTTATATTTCCAGAAAACCCTCTAGCTGCTGCGATTGCAGCCGAAGTTGTAACTACTGTAACACCTACAATTGCTCCATTATTTAGTAATTTGTTTTGGAGAAAAATTTTATTTGGTATGACTATTTTCATGTTTACACCAACCTTATTTCATGCATATTGTAACAATATCAAAAATATAAAAGCGGACGATACGCTTTATGTCCAATCAGAAATATGTCTTACTTTACTTTTTCTTACTTGGAACTTCTGTTACATCATGTGTTTTCTTTAACGTCACACAATGCAAGACTTAGGGTGACTCAAAATAGATTCCGCATTAAATTGTAAGTATTACTTTGTAAATATTATCATTCTGCATCAATAAATAATTTTTAGAAACAGTTTTTTAGGATACAACAGCATAATCTTCAAAATTCAAGTTTTTCAGATTAATAGAATCTTTGCATAATTCATAACGTGATAAAATATTTAACAAACGTGAGGTAGATAAATCTGTAAACCACGGATTTGATAAATCATCAGGGACATTCGCACAACATTGATCAAATACAAGTTTTACTTCTTCCTGTGATTTTTGCATTCCGTAAATGCGCAAAAGTGGCTCAGTTGTCATTTTCTCCATAGCCATTTCTAGAATCTTGTAATTGACTATAAAAGCAGTTGAATGTGTGTCATTTGACTCAACAAAAACATAGAATACATTATTTTTTACACTATTTAGATACTTCATAAGCATGTCATTCTTATTCATTCGTTCAGTTGTCCAATATTCGCATGGAAAGCCCAAACAATACACCTTCAGCAGATAGTTATTGCAAACTTTTACTTGTTTTTCATTAACATTCACTTCATACTTTAAAGGATCTCTAGATACAACTTTATTTATGTACCCACGCTGACCATTAAGTTCAGAACGATTCTTCAGTCCATACAATTCAACAACGACACCCTTCATTTTTGAGCCGAATTTTTTTTCGATGAAAATAATATTGCCAAACAAACAAGAAATAGCTGTGGTCAATAACCACGATGGTACATATTTTCATGGCGAAGAAACTTTCTGCGAGCAGGAAATATTCCCTGCAAAAGCAGAAGATTTTGTAGCACAACAGCTTCTTATCATAAAGCAAATTTGGCATTTTGCACAAAGTTTTGGAATACCCATGGATGTTGAAGTGATACCTACAAGAAAGTTTGTTGTATCTGAAATGAAGGCAATCGAATCAAATACAGACTGGTGTTTTATTTTTGAAAATTATCTTGCAGTTTGTCGAAAGAATGAACAAATACCGTATGTGTTTTTACATCGAAGCACAAGCACAAGATCACCTACTTCTGAAATTCCCCAAATTACCATAGATGATGACACATGGTGGACAAGCATAAATGAATATGTGCACCAAAATATTGTTTGCGTTATACACAACGGCTCGGAACTGGTTTACGACAATAAAAGAAATAATTATTCACTAGATATGGGAGTAATGTATCTTTTGTTGAAAAATCCAATGTTCCAAGAAGCATTTATTGTAAATAGTATGTCAATCGAAAAATTTATCGATATAAAACCTCGTTATCTTTATGAACCGCTCAACAAAATATTACATTATGAATTAAAAAGTGAAGGCGCACAAAAAATCATAAGCTTTCTTATGAACTACGAAGAATTCATTCTTCGTCGCAAATTAACATTCACTTGGCAAAAACATGAAATATTCAAGTCTAAAAATTTTATACCATTAAGTGAGTTTGAACGCGATGAACGAAATCCTAAAGATCCTGTTCAATTTTTACACTTTCAATTCGTTCATGCGGTTCATATGTTTGAGTATGTTAGGAATACGCTCAAAATATATCGTCTGATTAACTGGATTGACAATTATCGAACGGCATGCTTTCAGATTTTAGAGCGTTTTATGAAATCACAAGAACAATCACAACATGGAAAGACGTGGAATCCTGGCGATGTACTTGAACTTTTGAAAAAACATGATTGTAATCACCATGGATACAGTCTGGATATGAAATATTTACATGAAATTTGGCACGATGAAGAATGCCAACTTGCGTGGTTTTCAAATTTTCAGCATTTGATACAAGCATATATTTCTATACTAGACGGGAATCTAGTTTGCAAATCTTTTGTTGCAGAAGGCAATATTGCAATCGTCAATAATATTTTTGTTGCAAGCTTTCATTTAGATCCTGTTCGAATGCAAGCAACATTATCACACGAGGAAAAACTATTTATTCGCAAAAAAACAAGAGTTTTCACAAGAGATACAGAAAAAACTATAGTATCTTTTGTTTACCCTCGCCTTGATGTGTTTGCCGAATTGAATAAAACGCTGCGTTTGAAGTAAAAAAAAACTAAATCATTCTTAAAATGGGGGAGATTAATTTGTATGCAGGTGATGTTCCTTATGTGTATTTTAAGGTCAACAATGTAGATTTATATATTCCCTTCAAACATACGATTGAATTTTTTACAAAAAGTATAGATCATACTCATTGGACTTTTGAAAATCTAGATCCTGATGAATTCACACCAGAAATGACATTTGTCCGCGATTGGGAATTTATCATTGCGTTAGACCGTGCATACAAACACGGTACAATGTTGTGCAGCTTAAATGAAACTATTCACGGCGACTGCTTTTCTGTGCATACGAATAAAAATTACCATAACTTTCTAGGACATGCCCACGTGAGTATGAAAATTATAGAAAATCAGAAAATCTTATTGGATTCTGCAGAAAAAATGTTTGAAGAGCTCAGACAACATTATCCAGAACGGTTTATAATTCAAACAAATAAAGTGATCAGACCAGAAGGTAGAATCTGCCAATATACTATGAACTGTTTAAAATATAATCATGCGTAAAAAACCGTTTCGCAATAAACAAAAGCCTCCAAAATACACTTTTTGTTTGGCCATTAGAAGTATATTTTTCTCGTGGCGGAGCAACATCAAATATTTGAAATGTCACACACAATTAATGTTTTGAATATATTTGCAGAAAAGTTTGTTTTTATTTTAAGCAACATGCTAAAGGATCACTTTTTTTTTTCTTATAACATTTGTCTGGAACATATGATTCACTCCATGTACCCGGTACACTAATACCCCGCTTTTTATTTTTAAAAAATTCTATTGGGATTTGACATCCTTTACCATTCTGCATTCGATTGATCCTACCAGATTCCTCATCAACCTTGACCTTGACTTTATTAACAACAGTCGCAGGTAAAGGGCTGTTTTTTGGTGCTATAGATTCAATCACATACTCATTTGGGTTTTGTCTCCGTTTTACAGCAGCATCTAATTCGGCGGAAACTGGTTTTTTGTCTCTTGATGTTTTTTTGAGTCGTACTTGCGCTAAATCTCGTGGTGATGGTCGTGGTGATGGTCGTGGTGATGGTCGTGGTGATGGTCGTGGTGATGGTCGTGGCGGTGGTGGTGGCGGTACCAGTGGTGGCGGTACCAGTGGTGGCGGTGGTGGTACCAGTGGTGGTACCAGTGGTGGCGGTACCAGTGATGGCGGTGGTGGTACCAGTGGTGGCGGCAGTCGTGGTGATGATGATAATACTGTTCTCATTATGTTGTTGAAACATAATTCAGTTTGACACGACATCAAATCTTGTATTATTCTTTTTTGTTCTGCAGTCAACCCTTGAGTCATTTTACATTTGTATCGATTTTTTTTTATATTGTATATGACAAACATGTGGCACATTTTGTTTATTATGTCGCATACAATACCTTTAAGTAACCATCGGATTGCACGACTGAGAGGAACAGGACCACCCATAGTATTTTCATCTGGATTGTATGGAATTTGTCCTCATCAAGCATATAGCAAAATCGGGAACTTATTGAGTAAAAATCTTACCATAATTAATGTAGAAGGAGGTATAAAGTTTATGTCAGTAGAAGATGTTGAAAGCGTTGCAGATGCTCTTAAAGTTGAAAAAGTTGGATTTTTTGCACATTCATCCTTCGATCCAGATATCTTAAAATCTTCCAGAGTAACCAAAGCAGTATTATGCGACCCGATTGGAACTCCAAAACTTTCAAATATAATGAATTTTAAATTCCAGCCATATGTTGAAACTGATATAAAGACATTACAAGTAAAGGCTAAACAATTATACGAAGGCAAATTTGAATTGCCTACACTGAATCAATGGGAAATTGAAGGTGATGTTACGACAGTTTACATGGATTCAGGGCATGTTGACTTGATGGACGATTCTTGGGTCTGGATTGCGGATAATATTGGATTTTGGGAAATGCTAAGACCTCCTGCTACATCTTTTGAAAACTTTGAATTTACAGAGAAGAAAGACTTGATAAAAATGAGAAACGATTATAGAAGATCTCTTGCTACGATATCAACAGAATTCTTTCTAAAATGAGTTTATTATTATTTATTTTTACAATTTGAAATCCACATAGTTTGAGTCATATAATGAGCACACCAGATTATAAAATTGCAGATGAGCTCAGCACATTTACAGCATACTTTGCAGAAATAACGGATTACTGTAGAAAAACATTATAAACAGATTCGCACACGATATAGTATAGGACAACGTTCAACCTATCTGTTGAACATTTGATACCAGATGTCTTTTCGACTTTCTCGTGATACTTCAAACGAGTCTTCCGCCAAATGATACAGTGATAAAAACCAAAAATCGTTCAAGTTAATGGGACTCGTCAAAACAAGGCCTTTATTATATCAACATATGAAATTACACCAACTGGACATTTTTGTTCATCTAATTTATAAAGATGATGCACATCAAAATGAATCATTTTGCTTAAAATATAGTCTATTGTATCAAAATCATCAAAAGTCAGAATTATGTTGTTATTTTTTCGTAATCTATTCAAATAATCTCCACATTTAGTATATACATTATCAGACGATATGTGCTTTATATCACTGTTACTCAATATTGTAACACACATATTATCATTATCTACCACAGGCATTGATGTAATATTGTGTGAATTCATTCTTTCGTATGCTTCTATGATGCCTTCAAATAAACTTGCAGTCAATATTTTTTGATTCTTGCATATATTCAAATTTATTACACTTGCATTCAATATATCATCCTGTTCCATTAACATCTTATTATGATGAATATACCTCAATATACTTCCTTGAGATATAATAGATGTGACACTATTTTTAACGATAATATATCTAACTCCATGCTTTAAATATTGTGTGATATCTAAAAGATTTGTATACTCGTACACATAAATAAGTTTACGGACAAACGACGCAATCTTTACGTCATCATTGTATCCATTGTTTATTATAAATGCAACAATATCACTTGTGTCAACTATTCCATAAATTTTTTTCTTTTTGTCAGTCACTACACAACATGAACATCTTTCTTCCAATAATTGTTGAAGAACAATATATATTTTCACATCAGTGTTGAAAAACAAAACTTTTCTATCATAAAACAAATCTTTTGCATTTATTTCCAAGAATGCTTTATGTAAAGTACAATCTACGGGTATATTCTTTAGAACAATATTACAAACAAAAGAATCATCACTATACATATTTTCTGCATCACCTTCTTCTTCACTCAGTGTTTCATCTTGAATTTCGTCAACTTCATGTTTTTCATTAATTTCAAAATCTTCAGAATATTCTGTTTGTCTATCGATCTTCTTTTTTTTTATCGTTGAAAACATACAATAGAAAAAAGAAATTGTGAACACTGCGACTGAAAACTTGTCGTATCCAAACATTTTTACTATGACATTCTTTTTTCTATACACGCAAACCGAGCGTGGAGAATCGATGATTTTTTTTTTTTAAGTAGAATAAAATGACCGATGAAAGTTCACATGCAGACTACATATACGCAAGAGATAAAAAATTCAAAGAAAATTTGAATTCGACCAAAGTCTCTCAACGAATTGTTCCAGAAGTCTCTGGCAAAAAAAAATTACTTGAAACATCCTTTGACACAGAAATTATCAAAAATGAAAATGTTGATCATAAAGATAGCCATGAAAAAGAAAAAAAGGTGACATTTAAAGATGATATAGATAGCAATATTCCTTTTGAAAAGCTTTTAATAATATTACAAAAGTCTGAAAGCCTCCTCACTAACGAGGAAAAAAAAGAATGTGTGCGAATTTTGAAGTGTAGACAATCAAATATTTTAATTATAACAATTTGCATTATAATTGCAAGCATGTTCACTAGTTTTATTTTATATAAAAACAAACTACATTGGATGAATTAAACAACTGTCTGTTCTTACATGAACAACTGCAGGACAGCATCCGTGATAGAATGGTATAGGCAATCTATCATCTGAAATTATATTGACAGAGTATGTTCCAGGTCGCACATCATGAAGAATAGGTTCTTCTGTAACGACTCCTGATGTCCATAAAAACTTATACAAACCACGACGAGTCAAATTTGAAATCTTTGCTTCGACGACCCCGTCACGAGCGTGATCATTAGAAGCGTCAGTGACAATATAAGAATCAATCATTACCAAATCGATCTTTTCCACAGTTACTCTTACTAATTGCGACTCATCACCTGTACTACATAAAATTTCATATTTTCCAGGAGGTACATTATATGCTGTCATTCTATCTGAAGATAAGTGCAATAAAGCTGTATTCTGATCTTTTCTCCAATCACAATTAATATCCTCCATGCATTTCAATTCGATTTTCCCTCCCAATTCATCCGAAAATGCTGGCGTCGTACAAACATTTATTTGAAAAGTATTACTTTGTGAAGAATGTGAACAACCCATTTATGTATTTCAAGAAGAAAATATCACCGTACACACAAAACTCCTTTTTCGATTGAGCAAAAAATAAAAAAAAGAGTAGAAAAGATGGGAAATAACAACTCTATCACTTGTGGCACCGGAACGATGCTTGAAGACAAGTTAGTTCTCATGCTGAAGCCATTACGTGCATAGAAAACAACGGATCGTGGGCAAAACGTTCTGACGAACCATTCCAATATTATGCAGCCAATGATGTTCTTGTTCCAAGACAAGTAAATAAAAGAGCGATTGATGCATACGCCTGTGCAGTACAGGGTAGTGCGTGGGCAAAACGTCTCAATGTTACCGACACAACGACATTTTAGTTCCAAGCCAAGCACAAAATATATAATAAATTATGTCTCCACTCACAAAAACATTAATAAAAAGTCAAGTGTGTTTTATGAAAATGCTCCTTAAGTCCGCTGTTGATACACACTGGTTGTCACAAACAAAAAAAAACACATTAAAAAAATGTACATCGCATTCCATCATTTTAAAAATGGAAATCAACTTCCGAATTTACCAAATGAAATATGTGAATTAATCCGAAATAATGTAGATTGGGATTTTTGTCATACATGTGGAACACAAATAAACAATAACCCAAAAAGAATTACAGTAGGCTACAGTATAATTAAAGGATACACAGTATGCGTGGATTGTAAAAAAATGAAAACATTGTGTCGCGAATGTAAACAGTTTACTGTGCTTGCAACGCCCACTAATAAAGTTGGTAAATCAGAGAGAGGAGTGTTGAAATTTTCAGATAAGCATGTTGTTTAAATATTGAGAAAAAAATATTTCGTGCTCTTACCTTGGTCGTGTATGACTTTTCGCCAGAACAATTCTTGTACACTGATGAATTTAAATATGGTTATTTTCAAAATAAGCCTCGATTTTCATATTTTTTATCCAAAATGGAGGTTTATATCTCATTATACGTGTCAAAATTAAAACCAAGATGGCTAAATTCGTTGTGAATACAAAAGAAACAAATATTTTAATCAAAATATCACTTATAATATCCAGATTCATATCTTCTGAGAAAATGAGTTTCAGACAAAATGATAACGCAGATATACACAACAACAATATGAAAAGTACATAGTAGTCTTTGTTTATTCTATAGTATATCTTTTTAAAGGATAAAATATTATCATACTCTGATAAACATATAGTACATTTTGTATTATTCAATTTACGAATAGTTTTCAAAATACATTCTTCATGAACATAAAGATCTTTACATTTGCATGGACTGAGCTTGCATCCTTCACTCTCTGTGCATATGTAACAATTCTCCATTTTTATTTTTTTTTTAGTTTTTATTTAAAGTTCAACTTTAAAGTTGATTTGTAACCCATTGCTTTACCCCGCGAACACAAACGTTGCAAATGTTTATTGCTTTTTGTTCTTACATAAAATAAATATGGGTTGTGGATATGAGCTTGCAAAATCAAGTAAATGCCCTGGTTAAAAAAAAATCCTATTTTGTATCGCCCTAATATGGTATTCTAGTTCTGATATTCACACTTTTTCACGTCATCAAAGTACAGATGCCACTATTGATCGTTTCACAGATACTTCTTGTGACGACGAAACGGCGGATTTTACATTCATGTCTAGAACTCTTGCAGTCATGCCATGCTTTGTTTTGCTCATTGATGCCTGCCGAAACTCATTGAATTGGGAGCTTGTAATCACTCTCATCCATGTTTTCAGTATCAACGCGAATTTCTTCCTTTTTGTTGCTTTTGCTTTTGTCGTTATTCAAATTGTCCTCATCTACATATGGAAGCTGTTGTACATTAATTGTTATATTTTGATTAAGCGAGTCGCTGCGCTTTCCTCGTATACTATTTATAACATTTGTAACTGCTTGTGATCTTTCTTCATTACAGAATACAAATAATACAATCACTAATATCAATATGATTACGCTACCCACAATAATCGGAATCAAAATTTCTGGTCGGAATATCAAATCTGGAATGGAGTCCGGCATCGGAGATGGTGGTGGAGGGGGAAACAAAGGAAAACGTGTGAAAGCCGGTGGTGGTGGTGGAAAGGGTGAAATTGGTGGTAGAAACGGCAATGGACTTGGTGGTGAAAAAGGCGGTACTGGTGGTGGTCTTGGATACAGAATTTTTGTAAAGATTTTGCTTTGTGATACAACAGAAGTTAGTAACGAAGAGCTTTGACATGCTTTGAATTCACAAACTGTTCCCAAATCATCTGTGTAGTAATTGAAAGAAGAACATTGTTCTTGCTCAGAACAAAAATCACAACATGTTCCTAACTGTCTATTTCTCATACTTGCTCCAAAAGGAAAACACGATGTATCATTAATTACTTGATTATCAATTTCATAGTATTCAGGACACACCGGTGGAGGCGGAACACTAGGAGGATCCGGTGGTGATGGAGGCTGATTTGGTCTATCAATAATATATACGCTTTGTCGAGAAGGATCTTCAAGACTGGAAGGTGCAATTGACTGATAACTATTGATAAATGCACAGGTACCAGATCCAATAGTTCTTGTCATCAATGCAGAAGCCGAAGATCGATCGTCGTGTACCGTGAATTGGAAGCCTATACAATCAGCATATTCTCTACAATGAACACAACATTGTTCGGGATCCGCTGGATATGAAATATAAACATTTCCTTGCAAAACAGTTGAATTTGTGAATAATTGATATCTATAGCATTGGTATTGATTAACAATATACGAATTCATATAAAAATCGCAACCTTGTACACATCCAGCAGTGTTCTGATTAGATGCGTCACAATTACTTTTACATTGAAAGTGTCTATCTTGAATATCTGTAATAGGACTTTGGTGCATATACTTACATCCAGAATTCGAAACTGTTACAAGATTGATACCAGGTGGAAATGGAGGTGGAGGAGCTGATTCACCACAGAATGCATAGGCAGCATTGCTTGGAAATATATATGAGTTACAATCATTGCCGAGACAACCCCATGAAGGTATCACTGGAAACAAGCATGCATTACTACTTACTTTGATTATATTATTTGAAACATCTCTAAACCAATTGATATTATATGAAGTTAATCCTAATCCTATCCAACATGAATTTTCATTTCCACTGTATATAGGAGGCACCGAAGATGGGAATGGTTTCATATATACATTGTACCCGTTATAAGTGGATGGTATTTGTAAAAACCCGTTATTTCGGTTCTGAATAAAGGGACACAAATTTGAAAATTCGGGTTCGAGACGACCTTGCAGAGATAAGCCTGCAACAGGAGGAAACGGTGAAGGAGGGGCATATGAAACGGGCGTACATTCGCTTCTATCCGAATTGTAACATTGATGATTACTTTCAACTACAGAAAAAGAGTTAGGTAATCCAGTAACACTTGATGCAAATGAAACATCTTCTGATGTTGCGCATGCTCTACATTCTGCATATCGATACGAAACTATATACTTGGCTTCATTTAATGAGTATGCCATAGAAACAAATCTAAGTATTTCCGATCCGCATGTCTGTTGTAAGATCGATATAATACTATACCAATCATTATTTAAAGGAGGTGCATTTGGATCACATCGAAGAAAATGAAACCATAATCCAGAATCACAAACTCTTGAACAATAAACATCTGTATTTCCCAAAGATGAACAAACATTTTTACAACGCACTTTCAATGGATCATAAGTATATTTACACATGTTTTGGTCAATATAACAAGAATCACCAATCGGAATCCTATTATCATCGAATATAGAACAATGCGAACATGTATCAGATATTGGCGGAGAGGGTGGTGGTGAAGGATATGGCAACGGATTGGGTGGATATTGCAAATTCAGGCATGTATTATCATCTAAGCATATTGCGTTTCTGCCAGGAATTTGAAACGACGACCATGGACTTTGAGTCAATGAAATATGAGAAGCTTCATTACATATTCCAAATTGGCAGCAACATTTTTGAGGACATGCAGTTAAATCATAAATTTGACACATTTCATATGTAAATATTTCACATGGAAATTGGAGATTGAATGAAGGATCTTGAACACTGAAACAATATCTAACAGCTGGAGGTGGAGGGAATGGATTGAATTGAATAAGAGGAGGAGACAGTGGTGATGGTGGAGGTGGTAATATTACATCCCTTACATAAACTTGCACTTCGTGTAGTACAAAAGAATCGACAACCATATTAAGACAAGGAGACTTGTGCATAACAACATACGGAAAGAATTTTTCATCTACATTATGAAGTACTGAAACATACTGCATGCTTGGATTATTGCACAACTTGTTTGAACTACCAATATATTTGTGATTACATTGTGAAATATCTGTACACATTGATAAATAAATATGAAATTGTGGATTCGATTGTGGATAAGGATGCATTGCAAAATAATTTAACAGAGTATTCTGTGGTATACGAAACCATAACAAACAATCATCATTTGACATTGTCATAATGTGTAATCCCGATATACTACCATCCACCATATGGTTCCATCTGTAAGTGTTCCATCTATCATCTGGTGACATACGACATGTAGCACCTCTATATCCAGTATATCCGTAATTAACATTGTCTGCTATACTCGGTGTATCAGAAAATTGATATATTGAATTATAATTCACTTGAACTCCCCATTGTGAAACCGGAGGATGAGGTGGATATTCATAATAAGGAGGTGAAGGTTCAGGTGGTCTAGGAACAGGAGGTGGAGGAGGAAGAGGAGGAGGTAAAGGATTTCCAGTGCAGTATGATCCCGACACACCTCTGGCTTGACAAAATGAATACACATCTCTATATACAATTGCTTTAGCATAAGGATAGGAACGAACACGATTAGCGGTTTGAAAACAAAATGTATAATTACCAGGTATGTTAATATTCACAGAAAATACTCCAGAAGAGCTCACTGCACTTCCATAACCACTACTAACTAAAGGCATATATGGAGGTGGTAAATAAGGTGGAGAAATAGGAGGAGCTCTAGGAGTATCATCACATACATTCTCATTTTCACTGCGCTCATAATATGAATTTAAAGCACCTGTGTCTACATTCGGTCCATCCCGTTGGCCAACATCTACACAACACCAAGAACCTGGTTGATTACATGCATTGCCAGGATCATAATGACAAGTAGTTTCCATGTACGGCACACAACCAAGGCAATGAGAATACGCACTGTTCCAAGCTGCACACGCACTTGGACAACACATTGAATTCCCAAAATTTCGAAAGCGAACAGGCATATGCAGACAAGGGTCAAAATCTGCAGGACATGGGGAAGGAGGAAGTGGACTCAGACGACGATGTGATGTGTTACTATAACTCACTGTATTTTCATCACGTATATCTTGTGAATCGTTTATATTCTCCTCACTCATAAGTCTCCTCCCTCTATTGTTCGATAATGTGTAAGCTTTTGCTTCTATAAATGTGATCATAGTATTAGGTGCTCCGGAACGAGAAATAACCAGAGATTCGTTATGATCTAAAGTTATGTACTGGTAATAAGGATTGTCACTTGTACACTGAATATACTCTACAGCAGAGAGAATATTTGGCATCACAGGACCTTGAATATAAGGATAGCTCAAACATTCGGATGGCCAATGAACAGCACACAAGTATGAAGTATCGTATGCATATGTACCTAAATATATGTAAAGAGGATATAAGTGACAATCAAAACTATCTCGTCTATTCTGTACTGAAATCAAATCCACTTTTCCAGCAACTCTCCATGAAACATATTTCTGTGATGTATCATAATTTGTAGAAAATAATGTAGTGGGGTTCTGATCAAATGCGTGAGAGAACGAAAATCTGTTACGTGGGTAAACACTATTTGTAATGGAATCATAATTTACTAATTGTATATAATGATCGTCTGTAGAGTCACATGAAACAATATCGTACAACTCAGCTTGATATGCAAATGCAACATCACAGTAAACATTATTTGACACTTGTTGAGATCCACAGCTGCACTTGTCTGTATTTACCTTTATTATAAAAGATGTTTGAGAATATCCATCAATATCATCAAAAGCAGCTTTGCATCGATTCATACATTCTCTTCTTTTATCTACATTGTACAAAGAACTTGTATATAGCAAAGAATTTGCATAAGTTCCGGTAAATCCAGTTGGTGCAGCAGAACTAGGTAATGTGCGACCATTTTGGCATGCGTAATCAATTACAGATCGTCTAATGTAACATAAACTTGAATCTTGAACAGTCGAAGATATAGACATTTGATCGATTTCCACATTGATATAACCAAGTCCAAACCCATGAATGGGTAATGCCAATCTAAAATATACAGTAACTGGATAATTTGTAATCGTTATAGTTTCTGATGTTGCAATATGGACTCCACAATTAATATTAGGATCTGTACAATCTTCGCCCAAATTATAAAATAGGCTCATGAAAGGATGTCCATACTGTGGAGGTGAGGATGAAGAAGCAATATCAACCGCATCTGCAGAAACTTTATAAACTCCAGGTGATAATGAAATAGAATAAACATATGAACTATCCGTCGCAGTTGTTGAAGTTGCTGTTCGAGTTGGATATAACCGAAAAGACAATTTCTCAAAAGAAAGAGGCGGGTGATTTGGAGCCACATAATTTACATGATAATCACACGGCTCACCTTCAGGAACGAAAAAGGCTACACTATTTTGCCACGCTAGACTACTAGTACTAATATTCAATTCAGATGTAAAACCTCGTAACAAATTTACAGTTTCATCGATTGTAAAATCTAGAAGCATAGGATCCGATTTGAAATTAATATCAGGGGGCGAAAACGGCGGAACTGGTGGCGGTGGAGATAAAGGTGGCAGTGGTGATGGAGGAGGTAGTGAAGGTGGAGGAAGAGGTGGTGGTGAAGGTGGAGGTGGTGGAAATGGCGGAGGTGGAGGACACGGAGGTGGAGGAGAAGGAGGTGGAGGAGAAGGTTCTGGAGGATGTGGGTTAGGAGGTGGTGGTGGTCGTGGAGCACGCTGTGGAGGATAGGGTGGGGGACCATTTGGTGGTGGAGCAGGTGGTACTGGTGGTGGTGGTGGACACGGTGGAGGAGGTGGACACGGTGGGGGAAGTGGAGACGGTGGAGGAGGTGATGGAGGTGGAGGAGGAGGAGGTGACGGGGGAGGAGGTGATGGTGGAGGCGGTGGAGGAGGTGGAAAAGGAGGAGGGGGGGAAGGAGGAGAAGGAGGTGACGGAGGAGGCGGAGGAGGGGGAGGTTTAGGAGGCGGTGGTGAGGGTGGAGGTGGTGATGGTTGAGGAGGAAACGGAGAAGGTGGTGGAGGTGGCAAAGGAGGCGGCGACACTGGTGACGGAAATGGAGAATATGGCGGAGGTGCTGGTGGAGGTGGTAATCTAGGACCTGGAGATATCGGTGGAGGAGGAGATGGTTCAGGAGCCCATGGCGATGGTGGAGGAGGTGGAAGTGGTAAAGGAGGAGGAGGAGGTGAAGGATCAGGTGAAGGTGGTGTTAAAGGATTAGGTGGATCAGGCGGCGGTGGAGGAGTACAAGGTGGAGACGAAGGTGAAGGAGGCGGTGGTGGTGGAGAAAAAGGAGGCGGAGAAGGAGGAGGAGGTGGTGGAAGAGAAGGTGGAGGTGGACAAGGAGGAGGAGGAGGAGGTACAAAAGGCGGTGGGGGGGACGGTGGAGGAGGTATTAGAGGAGGAGGAGGAGAAGGCAAAGGAGGCATCGGAGATGGTGGTAATAAAGGCGATGGAGGTGGATGAAAAGGAGGAGGCAGCAACGGCGGATACATCGGAGGTGGATAACTTGGCGGAGGTGGGCTCGGTAAAGGAAACATAGGAGGTGGTGGTAAAGGTGATGGAGGAGGAGGAGGTGAAGGAGGAGGAGGTCGTGGTGGAGGCGATGGAAATGGAGGAGGTGGAGAGGGAGAAGGCGGTGATGGTTGCGGAGGATAAGGCACGGGCGGTGGTGGAGGCAAAGGAGGAGGAGGTGGTTGAAATTTTCGATAAAATCTCCATACAGGATTTCCGAAATTCGTCAACTGATCACTACATCTAAGAAATGTACAAAACCCACCACTCAACCTCTGGGGAACACCGTTTTGCATTTGTTCACCAAAGCCACAACAATCCGTGAGTCTTAGACATGCATGACAACAATCACCATTTGCAACTCCAATTATATCTGATGGTCTAACAAAATACGGTCTACTTGGATCTGGATAAAGCCCATATTCTGGGAAAGAATATTGAAAACAATAGTTTGATGAAAAAGGAGTCGGACTTGTATTTGGCGGCAAAGGAGGAGGTGGACTAGGACCTGGATAAAGCGGAGGAGGTAAAGGACTTGGAGGTGGCGGTGAAGGATTGGGAAATGAAGGTGATGGAGGTGGACATGATGGAAGTGGAGAAGGAGGTGGATAAGGACAAGGAGAGGGATTCAAGGGTGCAGGTGGAGGTAAAAAAGGCAACGGAGGAGGAATATTAGGAGAAGCAGGAAACCGTGGTTGGTTGGGTAAAATTGGTGGGAATGGAGGTGGAGAATGTGGTGGAGGAGAAGGAAAATACGACAACAATGGAGTTACTTTAGAAACAGTAAAACTACGAACATATCCATTGGCTGATAATGCAAGAGCGGGAGCAAAGTTAGTAATATTTTGACCAGTATCTGCAGATGGTTGATCATGGTAAAATATATCTACAGAAACAGTGTCTGAAAATACAAAATTATCAAAGAAAACCGTATTATCCAAATCTCGTAAACTCTGCATCAAACTACTTGATTCAAAGCTTATAATAAACTGTATCGGAGCAACATTCAATGTATTGGCAGTAATTGAAAACATGTAAAGATATTCTGAAAAAGGAGCTGCTGGAGGTAGATTGGGAAAAGGTGGAAGTGGATGAGGAGAAGGAGGATATAAAGGAGAAGGGGGTGGAAAATATGGAGGTGAAAAAGGCGGTACAGGTGGCAAATGTGGATTCGGTGGAAACAAAGGAGGCGAAAAGGGTAGTGGTGGAGATGGTGGAGGAGGTGATGGAGGATAATTAACATTTCCACTACAATAATAAAAGTTTTCAAAACTTGTTGAAAATGCCCTATTACAAGAATCAGAGCACAGGATAAAATGATTTGGTTGGCAACTACTAGAACAACATGGATGACAAATACCATCCACACCTGGACAACACAAATCTGAAATACTAGTCGATGGACATCCCGAATTGTTAACACATTGAGGAATATTAAGTCCATTCTCACCTATGGTAACAACGCTAACACCAGAATTATGCATTTTATAACTCAAAATATTAACAACTGACCATATTTCGGTACTTATAAAAACAGTCGATGTTACAAATAATGCCAACACGGGAAGGCCATACTTCATTATTATTATAAAAGTAATTTTTTGGTGAAACTCCGAAAAAAAAACAAAAGTAGTACATGTTTTATCTGTAAGAGTTGTGAACAAGTTTTTACTGATAATATAAATAAATGTTTGCATACTTCATGTTAATCATGCCTTTTAGCATGACTTTAAGAATTATACCAATGCATTTGAGTGATGGCAGATCCCAACTAAATACATGGATTAAAAGTGAAAACGATCACTACAAGTTATTGTCTTTAAAACGATCACTTCGACTTTTTTCTGATAAAGATTATTTAGGTTGTATTGGTGTCATAGATGACGACCATCTGATAAAATCAGTATCTTTATTTAAAAAAGATAATTTAAATTTAAATCTCAAATGTGTTGAATCATGCGATCTTTCATCTGGAAGTTTGTTGATAAAAACAATTGCGTGCACAATTCCAAACTTAAATTTATCTTCAGAATTAGATGATCGCTGGAAGATAGCATTTATGTATTATTACACTCAAAATTGATGCAAACTACAGCTTAAAATTCTTAATCAAACTTTTTTCATAAATAATCGATTGGGAGAATGAAAAGGAAAGGTGGGACAAATAAAGACGAGGGAAACATAGGACAACATGCCCCGAGTGTCGAACAATAATAACAGAAAAAACGGCAATTCTTCATCAATACTGATTCATTTTCAAACTATTTACCAAACCATGTGATATATTCGATTCTATTGATACAGAAGCCACCCATGATGTTTGTTTTCACATTCCAATAATATCTCTTAAGTGCCGAAGGTGCGGATTCGCACCTTCCTTCAAACACTTAAGAGATATTCTTTCGCTCACAGTAACCCGACCCGGTTTCCAAAACACAAGTCTTTTTATCTTTTGTATCAAAGTTTGTTGTATCGAATAGTCGTTTCACCTTTAATTTATGGCTAAACTTTTCACTTGAACTACCACGAGATATAGTGCTACAATCGAAAGTCCACATTCTCTTGAATTTAATTTCTCTGTACACAGCATCATCAAAGAACGACGACATTTAAGATACATTCGAAAAAATACAAAGTACAACTAATAAACAAATACAAATTTTATATCATTGAAAACATTATTTTACAACATAATGGAAGCGGTCATCGTGGAAAATTATGGTATCGACGTCTCGCTTGTGAATAACTCGGGGTCGGCAAATACCACCCGCGATCCGTATCATTTAGGCAACGGTGTCCGAAGGGTCGTATACGACCTTTCGCGCCGCCACTAAAGAGATACAGAGTTTCAATATGGTTCGCAGTAGGTGTGAATGTATTTGTGGGATTATTCTTATGCTTTATGCGTGGGAAAAAATTAAAAGTATATCATGTTGAGGAAACTAAAAATCATATTGAACATAAAAATATGGGGGAAATTACGATGCAAAAAATATAAAAAATACACAAAGTATTCACCAAAGAGAATTAGATATGATTCGTTTATGTAATCGATAACTTACATTTAATACGACAGCCCGTATCAAACATATTGTCTATACGGTTATTATCTACGCTTCTCATCAGATTCACAATTGTAATTTTGTACTTTTCCTGAAGTTCTTTCACTGTATCTAAATCAAGCATGCGCATATTGCGCATACTTCGTAACTATTTTATTAAAAAAACAAAACTGATCAACTTTTGTCCACTTACATATGATTTAGAAACCACACGACAAATTTCGTTATCTTGAATATCACTGCATGCATCATATAACCATAACCCTTTGTAATCCAATGTATCTAAATCCACACCAGGATAACTTAAAAAAAAAGAAAATTTAAATCGTACGAAATCTTTCTTTGCGAGCTTCATTTTTAAGGTATGCATGCCCATTAAAATATAATTGTCTTCTTTTTCTCCTACAATCAACCAAACACTTTTTGGTAAATCGTCTGCAACTTTCATACTAAAATGCTTCAATAATTTTTTTGCATATCCACAGTTCGAAGAACAAACAACTTGTGACAATATATTGATTTGTCCAAACTCATTTGAACGCATAAGAATAGATAAAGCTAAATTCTCTGAACAGGATTTCGATAACAAAGAAAGTGGCAACCAATACTTGATCATAGATTCATAAGCATTACATAATCTACCATTCAACACTTGTTCACATAAAGCTTGTATAAAACTTGGACGTAATGTAAGCAAACCAAGCAAAGGCATACTCTTCAACACTCGCGTAATACGCAAAAAATTATGAGTTGAAGTATTCAAAAAGTCTAATCTTTTCTCATCTCCTACACAAACTTTCCATGTATTGTGACATAATCGAAACCCCCAAAAACACAACATTTTGTCATAAGAATGTATAACACGCAATGAACATTTAACATTCTTGCAAATTAGTTCTGATTCTTGTTCAGTAATTAACTGCGAATGATAATTGAATTTTGAAACCTCGTCATCTACTGGAAACAACCATTGAATGTAGCAATGGCATACTTCAAGCTTATGATTATCCCACTTTAGAATATTTTCTATGTAATCTGCCCCAGGTGGGTTGAAATGATTACCAAAAAAGCGGAAATTTTTCATCGATTTTTTTTATGAAAACGATGATACTGATAGAAGTCAACGTCTTCTGTGTTTGTGAATAATGACACGATTTTTAAACTTCATATGTGCTACAAAATCGTTACAGGAAAAAATATGAGAACCGATGAACATTAAAAAATATAAATAAAGAAATGGGATGCAGCCCAAGTATACCGCTTCAAAAAACACCTCAGAAAAGTACTAAAGAAGAAGAAGAAGAAGATATTTGTGTAAATTTAGATATTTCAGAAGAACAGAAATGCAAAGCTATTGAATACAATAAACAAATGGACAATGCCAAACTTCCTTACATAGATACATTAGGACCGCTGATCGCAATGAAAACAACAAAGACATGGAGCATATATTTTCATTTTACAGATTGGTCACAATCCATAAATGCAGTTATCATTCAAAATTTATACAACCAATTCAAGAGAAGTCTTCAATCTTGGCTCTGTCACCTAAAAGGATATAATGAATTTCCCATTACACATATCGAAGTAAAGATATTTGGTTTTGTGTTTAACGAAGGAATACAAATCGATCAAAGTTTTTACAACAAGTATGGAAAGTATCCTATTGTCACAAACTGGAAAGAAGACAATGAAAAATGTCCATGGCTAACAGAATATAATGGAAAAATAAGCACATTAAACTTTTACAAAAAAGATTTGGATTTCACAAAAATTCGAATCGTCGGCAACAAAACAATAGAAGGTGTAAATTTCACACCCCAAGATTGGACATCATATAAACATCCTGAGAACATCTCATATTTCCAAACCAAGTTTTGGAACGGCACTCAAGACAACTTTAGTGCACAACGACATTATCTTAGAATAAGTGGAGTAGTTACAAACTATGCTACCGGAAATCTCGGAACGAATTATTTGATTCTTGTTCATGAAATGGGCCACTGCTTCTTTTTAGATGATTTATATGATGATAAGAAATATAATTGGGAAGCACCATGCACTGCGGATTTGAAACCCATGGACAGTATCATGTTTCGAGCACAAAAATTGCAAGTATTAGATCACTTGATGCTAAGACACACATGGGACAAGCAAAAAAAATTGATATCGTGAATTTATGATTTATGAATAGCCATTCCAAGGTAAAAAGTCATCTATATTTTCATGAAATACATTACACTTTGGACATGAATTATTTATAAATACATTTTTCGCAATTTCTTGACCATGATGAGCTTCTAAATCTCCACAAAATTCATAAAGTATAGGTCCATAATTGCATTCACGACATTGTAAAGCTCTAAAAGATCCATCACTTTTCAGAAACATCAGATTTCTATCAATCTGCTCGCGATTAAACTTACCTAGGTAGTCATACAGAACTGGTATAAATTTCTGAAAATTATAATTGTTAATATATGTTTGTCCCTCCTCCGTTTGATACAATTGCGATTCAAGAATTTGTCCATTACATTCATGAATACTACAACATTTCAAATAATTTTTCGTCTGATCTAATTTCTTATTCAGGCTTTTACATTGTCCATTCACGCATAGTTTACAAATATGATGATTATTAGTACATTTTAACATTATGGTTTCTTCATAACTTTCGCAACAACATTCGCACATAACTACATTGCTATCATTTTTATTTTCTCGCATAGTTTTTAAACATTCTGATAATCTTAAATTCACATCTTCATTTTCTCCCAATAAGTTAGCAACAATATTATCATGCTGCTCAATATTTCTTCTTAATCTTTGATTTTCATGAGTGATTCTTTGAATATCAAATTTAAGTTCATTCATTGATTCTTCATGTTCAATCGTAATTTTTCGGAGTTGATTTGCTTGATCTTCAAATACTACATTTAATTCTTTCAATACAACATCGATTTTCTTTACAATTTTTATCAACTGGTCATTCAATGAAACCGTCCACGGCATTTGAGGTAATTTTCTATTCGATTTAAGATTCCACATTTAAAAAATACAATTTTTTTTTACTTTTCAAACAACACACTTCAAATTCCTTTCGAATTTCAATCAAAAGGCGAACTTTTTTCACCTATTCCAGCTGTAACAATCACAGGAAATCTTATTCTTGTGTAAAGCTTACTTAGACAATATCGTCGTCATGAAAATTGAATCTCATATTACAAGGCGTACGACTGATACAGTAGGCATGGGTCGAAGGCGGTAGAGTTCACGTTGACATCATTTGGGAACTCTTTGCACGCGTCGGGGTGGTAGATCTGGACCTCTGACGTGCCCGTGGCATACCGATTGTGCGCGGTTCCGACCGTGACGGTGTTCCCGGATCTGGTAATCCGCTTGCAGGTGTACGGCTCTCCCAAATGAAGCTCCTGGCCAAGAACGATAGCATCCGGCACAAATGCTCCAAACGTCACACGGTAATCGATATCCATGAGTGCCTGGCGCCAGCCATTTGGGCCAAACGCCGCAGTCAGTCGTTGGTAAAAGTCCGCAGTGTTGGGAATCCCATACACACTCTCCGCGGCGTTCTCCACATGCTTGAAGAACAGCTTTGGGTGTAGGAGCGTGTAATCATCGCTGAAGTCGGCATCTACGTAGAACGCATCCGAAGCCGGCATGATCCCATACAATTGCTGCGGAGGGTCGAATGTGATGGGTGCGGCGGACGCAAGGCCGTTCCGCTTCTTCGGATCGTACACCATCTTCATCACTGGTGCCGGTGCCCACGTTTTGTTCGGTCCATATGTTCCAGCGTTCTTTATGAACCCGATGGAGAGGTGGTCGCCAGACTCCGTAAAGCCCCAGATAACGCCGTTAATGCACTCGTAAAAAGCGCCCTTGTAGTTGTCCTTGTTGAGCGTCTTCTGACCGGTCATGTAGTTGGACGACGAGGTGCATGTGACATCCCCAAAGGCAAGGGTGCCGTCACAGCACGTCTTTCCGTCGCTCTGCACGGTATTGTAAAGTGAGTTCAAGGCGTCACATGTAGCGGAATTTCCCGACACGCGAGCTAGAATCGCAAGGTAAGAAATGAACCTGTTCATGGTTTTTTATTTTCTGATCCAAAAAAAATTATGTCATCCGACTTGATATTTCAAAAAAAAAAAAGAAGAGTAAAAAAATGGCATCGTTAGGTTTTGCACTAAAAGAGAGACCTGCACATACGAAAGCAAAAACTGTAAAAAAGAGTGAATTCAATATAGAGAGTGTGATGAAAGAAGTACAAATTTATGAAAAGTCACGCGATGGTTATGATTCATCATGGCCGTTAACGCTATTGATTTTCAATATTTCACTTGTATTTGCACATTTAGGAGTATTGATATATATTATAGTTACTGATTTTAGATTTCCAATGACATTCTTTTATACTACACTGAAAGATTCTGTTCTACAAGATTTTAGGTGTATTTATGATTATGGGTCAAGTTTTTTCAATAGTTCTTCTAATTCATTTTGTACCGACCCATCTTTGACTATGACAGGTAACTCTACACCACCTGATGTATGTACAAATATATTGTCAAATAACGATTCACAGCCAGCGATATCTTCATCTGGAGGACCTTTAATTAGTGCTTATGAGATTACCAGGTTTGGACAAAATGACAATACAATAGAGTATATTGACGATGTTGGAAGATCTTTGACAAAGGTCATATTAATCACGATTGAGTCCTGTACAACAATTGCTCATATTCTTTATTCTGTTTTCTTCTTTAGAATATTTTTGGAATTTAGATCCAAAAAATCCGACTTGACTAATTGGTTTCTGTCAAATGGAGGACTACCTTTAAGATGGGTAGAATATGCGATAACTGCTGCATTGATGTCTCTTTTTATAGCTAACACTGCGAATTTGTTTGAATTTTTCGGCGTCCTTGCTTTAACAATGTCAACATTTTCTTTAATGTTTTTTGGAGCAATAGTAGAAAAACAAATTAGTGAAGGAAAGATTAACGAATCGTTGTTAATTATTTACATTCCTGCACTATCAATATTCATCGCAACATGGGCACCAATCATACAATCTCTTGCAACATCTGTTTTCAAAATCAGTTGTCAAACATATGAAACTGATACATTTTTGTCATGTTCTTTACAAACATGTTTTGGAAAAAATGTTCCCATACCAATATTTTCATCTGTATTATTCGTTTTATTTTGTATTTTTCCAATTATTCTAATTTATAAAATTTATGTTATTGGCGGTTGGTTCTCTTACATAGATAACTATGTTTCCAAATTTTTAAAAATTGTGACGTGCCAACCATTTAAAGAGTTACGTCTCATATTATTCCCCATTTTTAAAGTTTTACAATATTTGACTAGATTTATCAATTTCGTCATATTCATTTTCGTTGGTGGATTTATTGCATGGTTTCAACTTTTCAATATGTCATTCAGTGTATTTATGCCCACGCAATACTTAAATGAAAAAAGAACGGTATCTAAAGTATCTTTAGATACACTATTCCTCTGTGAGCTTCTATATGCAATCGCATCTGCTACATCAAAAATATTTTTGGCTGTATTTTTTACGATTAGCTTTGCTGATCGTGATTGGTAATTATCAGTAGTTATCAATCATCATACTGACTTAGATCACGAAAAAAAAAAAGAATATAAATACAAATGGATGTCAGATCGAATCCATATTTTGGTCTTATCAAGGATTCAGATAACGGAGGAAAAGATTTAGAAAATATGTGCTTAATATTACAAGAAAATGGTGATAAATGTTTATGTGAAGGAAGAAAATCTACTCATGCGTGGTTTAGTCAATCCGTAAACGATAATGCGCATTTTGGTCCCGGGTGTAACGATACTATAACATATGGTGATGGTGATGAATGTCTTTTAGCTACGATATGTCAGAATAGATTTCCAGAAATAACGCTTCCTCCATGTAAAGATGGAAACGCGTGCAAATATCCATTGTGGATTGGCGCTGCTTCAGGATTTGAAATACTTCAAGATGATGAAAACCTCTGTAAGAGATGGGATTGTATAGACGACGCTCATGACGGTACTAAACCAAATCGGTGGCATACTGGTGAGAATTCTACTGAACATATAAATGCATGGCGAGAATATGTTTCAAAATTGAGGAATATAAATACAGATTTTGTATTACCAACCCAACCTGTTATCACTTCACCAAACGAATATTGTCTGAGTAGAAGCAGTTTAGATTGTTATGTAAATGGAAAAAACGTATCTTCTGATGAAACAAACTCTTTTGATCAGGAGAAATTACATGATATTGGTTGTCTTTTGGCAAAACGATATAACAAATTTTGTGATCCATGATCTTGTATATCTTTAGTGGCGAAGGGTCATACATGACTCTTTCTTTTGTTTTTAATGTACACAATTGTCGAAAGATTAGACAAAATCGATAGCAACTTGACAAATTACAGCTAGGAAACTGTTTTCGCATTGTGATTGTGATATACTCCTCCAATTATTTAATGTTTTATATTTTTACCATAATACAATCGATAGGCACTGCCTAAAACTTTTTTTTAAGTAAGAGCACTCAACAATGAATTTGAAGTGTCATATAAGCCGTCTTTTCCATTTGCACAACTTATGCATTCGCAATATTGTGTGCATTGTACATTTGCTTGATAGCACTCGCAATACTTTTTCAGGCAACGTGTTTTTTTGCACTTACATCCTCGTGAATGCATAGTTCCATGCATAATCTTTTTTTCAAATGCGATTGGATTTCGTCTCAGTATAATACTTTTTGCGAATTCAATTTGTTGTTCATTGCCTTCTACATTGTGACAATTCTGGCAGGAACAATTTGATGAACAAGTAGCACTATTTGCAAAACAGTCGCAATAAAGCTTCAAACATCTTGAGTTTTTACAATTGCATTTTGTTATGTTTTTTACTTCTAGCGGAATATCTTCCTCTGTAGAGAAGCTTTGTCCAAATACTGATGTATCAAATAATAAACTATTACCTTGAATGGATGATGGGGATGGTGATTTGCGCAACTTTTTCTTTGGGTGAGAATTTGGTGTTCGCATAGATTTTTTTTTTATTTTTTTTCAAAACTATGAATCAGAGTTCAAACTTTCAAATTCATCTAAAACTTGTTTGTAATGTGAAATTGTCTTTAGTATAGGGCTTCCTAAACAAACATCTTTATTTTCTTTTGTGACTGGATGTTGGAAAATACAACGATATAATGGGTTGCACATATGTTTTGGTACGGAATTTGCGCGATATGTTTCAATAATTTTAAGTAGTTTCGGTGCTTTTTCTGGAAAACTTCCCAAAAAGTAATCCAATTCATTTTGTGTCCAAATACTATTTGATGGAGTCCATTGAATTTCTTCTTCATCATCACCATCTTCAATAAACATATTATCATCTTTTGGCTCTTTGCTTCGTTTGCTTGTTAAATTTGCTTTTCTTTTGTTGCTGTCGATACATACAGAATCATTACTTGATTGTTTATCGTAGATTTCTTTATTGAATTTGAAACGAACTTTTGTAAACTGTAACTCTTGTTCGTTCATATTGGGTTTTTCTATATTGGTAGGTTCTTTTACATTATTAGACTTTTTTACATTGGTTGGTTCTTTCATACATATGGAAGTGTCTAGTTCACATTTCAAAGGAATAGGACTATTTATAAATGCTTTATCATAGAAACGACTTATGGGAACATCCTTCCCGTCAAGGTAAATATACCAAACATCAATACCTCGTACATTCTTAGGTTCTTTCAAACCTAATAAATTATACGCGTAAGTGGTTGCACTCATTAAACTGGTACATGTTTTTCCATTGAATACAATCTTATACTGACTACGATAAATTGCCGTAAGTTTAGAATAACCACTTTTAAAGCAGATCATACAAGGAAGATTTACTTTTTTGAGTGAAAGTGCTCTTATTTCGGAATGATAGTTGCAGCAGTTCATTTGCAGAGAATATTTAAAAAAAAAATTTGATATAAAAAATTTTATTTGAATTTTACAAAAGTAAAAATCGATCAATTATCATGTGTGAGGAAGAAGAAGTATTTCCTACAAGTGAAGAAGTACAACTGATACGATTAAATAAAATCAGACAACGAATCAATTGGATGACCGGGTCTAGACGGTTTCCGGCAGGAAAATACCTGCGTTACACTCATCCGTCTATAGGCAATCACCAATTACTTGATTGTATTTCAAAACGTTTGTGTTCAAATTTGACAGAGGTACCGTTACAGATGCAACTGAATCCTACATTCATGCGTGTCAAAGTAGACGACATTTTATTCGACGACTAACCCATTACATTTCGAATATCATTTTTTTTCCAAAAAGAAACATCGGAAGGTTTTTTTCCAAACTTAGAAATTGATTCAAGGTTCGCTGAAGAACAATCTAGAAGGTCAAAGTTCTGGGTCTCTTGTAATGGAAATTTCGGATATCGAAAGAACAATGACCCGTGGCATTTATCAACATGTACAATGGAATGAAGGTTATCATGAACTCGTTATAACAGAAGTGTAAGAAGGAGGTTCAGACACTTCTTCGAAGTCTGCAATTCGTACAGTTTTTGTATCATTTGTTCTCTTGTTTAATATTGCATTTACATTATGATTCATGTTTTGAATTTCTTGCATATCTTGTTTATATCCTTTGTAAGCAAAATACAATACAATACATAAAACTGGAAAAATAAGTACTTCTTCCATTTATTTCATGCATTTTTTATTTCTTGTGTTCTAGCAAATTTCCTGAAATTGAGTTCGTTTGTCTTTTCGACAAATCCTTTGCAACAAGGCATGCAATGACGCATGTGTCTTGAATTTTGTCAAGTTAATTCTCTCACATCCATCAATGACCAAGTCAGAATTGTGACCTCCAATGTATTTTACATCGGCATTGTAGTATTGCAGAATACTCATATTTAAAAATCTATTTAAAAATGCGCAGATAGAGTGACACAGCAAACAAGATAGTCATGCAAATTCCTTAAGGGCGGCGCAAAAGTTCGCATACGACATTATTGCTTAAAAGATACGGATCACGAGTGGTATTTGCCACCTCCTCATATGTCATTGTTACCTAATAAAATCCGACAGTATATTCAAAACCGATGGAAACTTCAACCCACCCCGATCAGGATTACTTTTTTTTTCAATACCAGTAAGGAAATACCGACTCTTCACATCTTGGCCAGTAAACATCTGATTTCTGTATGTTTATCTTTTATAATTTGTCTCCATGTTTGTAATTCTTCTTCCTTGCATTCTGCTCCATAATAATCGCAGTGACCCAAGTAGTCTACCCAACAGAATTCTTCTGTCATATTTTCAACATCATCGAGCAAATATTTAATTCTCGTCTTGATGACTCGATCATCGTTATCAAAGTTCACTGAACTCACCCTATCCTGAGTTTCCATGTACTTGTGGTAGTATTCATCCGCCAAATTGTGCTTTACTTCTGATATCGATTGATACACCAATCTGCGAATCAAATGATTTGGATAGATATGTTCTTTATGTTGTGGTGGAACATCGAGTACTGGTGGAGTATATTGATGTTCATTCTTACGCTCAAGTGCTTGTTGAATCTTTATTTTTAGACGTTCTTTCTCTTCTAAACGTTTGCGCTGCTTGTCTCTCCATGCTTTTGGCAATTGAACAGTATTGCCATTCTTGTCAATGATTACGCCATCTTGTTGAAACATATTTTTTCGTTGTTCCCTGCTTTGAATCATGTTGTTGGCCACAACTCACCCCAATTAGGATTGCTTTTTTTTCGAAAAAAAATGAAGTCAAAAAGTGCAGGTCTAAATTTTTTTTTCGATGAAAACTTTTTATAATCTTGATATTGTTGAGCGCGAACACAAATATTTCTGCAGATTTGGAAACAAACAAGCCAATTGTGAGTATACTACAGTATATTCAACGGATGGAAACTTAGAAATCCAATTGTATGGGAAAAAAAGTGGTTCAAAGAAAACATTTTCATCGTTATCTTTATTACCAGAATATATAGAATTTAAACAACCATCTACGTTAGTCATTAAACTTTCAGCGAAACAAACGATGTTTCCAGATATCAAACCACATGATATTAGTCCGTGTTTCAATCGTTTTGCTTATGTCAATGATGATTTCTTGCCTTTTATATTTTCAGATATTGATGCATTTTGTCACTTTAAAGACAAAATTGATACGAAATATCATACTATAGTACAGCTCATCACTACAATTTATATGGACTGGATCAATCTTGACGCGAATCGAGAAGCACGAGCTGCGTTGAGAATTCAGAAAAAAATGTTGGAACATATATGGTCACCTGAAAGATCATTTTACAAGAAGCAAGCAAAAGTGATGTTTGAAGCCGTAGATTAAAATTTCTTATTGGAGTACCTAAAAATATGACATCAACTCGGTTGCATTTTTTGTCTCAATAATCTTAATTCAACCTCAATACTTTGCGCATGTTGTAAATCATGCTTCAATTTCTCATGAATATTTCTAGACAAATCATGTAAACAATAAAAATCCGCTTCTATTTCTAACTGTTTAAGAATATCGGGTTTTGATGGTATAAATTCACTTCCTCTCAAGTAATTCAAAATATACATAAAATATGTAGGATCTCTATCGACAAAGAAAACTGCATCGGCATCTGTATTTCTGACAAGTGCAGCAAAAAAGCCAGATTTATTTAACAAAGTTTCTCGAGTTGTCACAAAATCAGTTCCTCCTATATTCAAATTAATTTTCATTTTTTTTTATGACAAGAATTGCGTTAGGACAATGTAACTTTACTTTGTATAGTTTCAACATCAACAAATGGAATATTTGGAATAGTTTGCCATCGTTTCTTTTTGTGAATACAATCTTCTCCAAAAGTTGTAGGATAATATGAATGGATTGTGCTTAATTGTACTCTGACATTTTCTGGAATCAAGTGAAAACTTTGGGGTGGTAATACACATAAAAGTTGAATAACTGGAAATACAGGTTGCCCAATCTCAAATTTAAAATCGATCACATTTTTTGTTATATAGCGATTTAGATCACTTAGAACAGGAGCATGGTGACAAGGATAAAACCATGTCCATGATGGCAACCCAGTTGTATAATAGTGTAAGGTCCAAACAATCGTTTTTAGATAATTATAAATCAATGTGTTTAATTTAGCCTTATCATCAAAACGTTTCAAGTTGAAAAAATGTTCATAATATCGATCTTTCCATCCTTGCTTTCCTAATTTGACATTGTCTTCAGGTGGTGGCCATATTGAATCATACTGTGTAAGTTCTACTTGCAATGCAGATGCCCCAGGGTTTAATTTTAGTTTCGGAATATTCTTTTTATGATATGCTTGTAAACGAAACCCCTCATTTTCCGACAAGCGTTTGACAAATTGATAAAATATAGACAAATTTATGTTATTATTTTTGTCAACAATCGAACACTTATATTCATTTACAACAAAAGCATATGTGTTTATTAATTCATCGATTCCTCCTTCGTGAATAAATAGACATGGGCATTTTGGAACAAAATCATTTCCAAGCAAAAAACAATATAGTACAAAATCCTTGACCAACATATCGTCATGGATATCAATATTAATATTTTCTTTTATCTCTGCAATTAGTTTTTCTTTTAATGTACAAATATCCATATACCAGAATGGTTTTCTTCCTCTTACATCGCCAAATTGATCACGCTCTCGCATCAGAAAAACTTTATTCGAAGATAGAATTGATAAAAATATTAAATCAGCATCCAACCCATAGATTACACAAATTTCATCGTTCTTGCATTGGCGAATATGCGATATAATTTTATGCTCTCCTTCCATAGGAACATACGCATCTGAAAATATAGTATGAAATGATTCAAAAAATATATCATTTTCGATTGCATATCTTATTTGATAACATAATTTTTGCATAAATTGAGTTCCTGGAGTTATTGCGTTTGTATCCCAAGAAAAATCAACAGGCTCTTTGTGTTTTTTTCTAATTTCATTTGTTATCTCCTTATCTTTTGCACTTTTAAAACGACGGCTGCGTTGCTGATTCATTTTTGCACGAGGAGCAACACCATCTATTGCTATATAAAGTATTTTTCGGGGAGGATAATAACTAACAACATATTTTAAATAGGCAACAACTTCATCGATCATCTCTTGTTCAATTTGCTCTTGAGATATATGAGTTCCCCTATATTTTTCTAATATACTGCGACACACTGGATGAATTCCACCATTCCAATCCAAATATAAATTATCTACATTGGTTATTTGTTCATGAAGTATATTTTCAGGATATTTCTTTACAATCCAAGCAAAAAAGCCAGGTACACCCATTTACTCAATGCATTTTTAAAAATGAATTTGACTAAAAAAATCATTGCAAGTATAAATGTACTTGATAAATTTGTTATTTTTGTCTTCTCCATCGCCACCAACATCCTATTCACCATTAACATACATACCATCAACATCTTCATCTTTCAACTTTCCACCACCCATAATGCCGCCTATATCGTACATGTCACTGAAACAGTTTGTAAACCAGTCATGGCATATTAACAATTGTTGTCAAACTGATTGCGGAACTCACTTATATCGAGACATTGAATATTTCTTTATGCATAACGAAATGCCTTATCATGATGTGAATTTTCACTATGACGAAGTAAAAATAATTAGTAAAGTTCCTAATGAAAATTCGAATACACAATTTCCTGTTTATATCTATCATCCTGGAATGCTGCAAAATTTAAACACAAATATGTCCATAAATAATTATTGTTCACTAGTAATCGAGCATCCATTAAACTCCTTTTGGAATCCAGTGTGTGGTAATGATTACGAGAAAACTAACTTTACTCAATTAACCAAAAAAATTTATAGTCAAGGTGCATTACAATATTTTTGTAATCTTTATACACAGTGTAATTGTGACAATATAATTGTTCATGGATCATATGAAGGATCTTATATTGCCGCACTAGCTTACAACTTTAACCATAATGTAAAAAAAGCTTTATTGATAGATAGTACACCTTATGTCGGTCACTCTAAAGTATTTGATTTTTCAAGAGTACAACTTTCTCAAAGTAAAATCAGACATGCATTCACAAATCCTGTTCCCAGTCCAATATCATTACAACAGCAAATAAAACTGATCGGATATAATTGTGAACAAAACAATCATTCGTGTTCTTGCCTTAACCACGATGGTTCCGGATATTATGCAGAATCTCTGGAAACATATGCATGCAATAATAAAACACAAGACATTGATTGGCTACTCTCGACAAGTCTATCTGCTATATAAATTCACGACTAGACACCTTGTAATGCAGATTTCACGCGTAGTTTTCAGAATGTCTGATAAATAGTGTGTTTGTTGCGTCCGTAAATTTGACTACATATCCCCAAGATTTAAGCAAAGAAAAAAATGCTTCTTTGTTTTTACCAAGTTGAAATGTTTCCACAAATAACGCGTCTGGAGGGTTGTTGGTAGTAAAAAAAAGTGTAGCACCAAGTAGCACATCATATTCGTGTCCTTCAACATCAATCTTCACCACTTTCTTTGTGGGAAAAAGATGTCTACCTACATCATCAAGTCTGTATGTTTTCATGCTTCCAAGCTTTATATATCGGTGCTTAATCCAATTTTGTTTGGTTTCCTCATCACATGCTGTGTGTGTGTCACCATAGTTTATTTCTGGAATTTGATGTAAATCACAATTCAGTTGCTTTGATGATAAACCGAAATTGTATAAAGTAATCCTTTGACGCAAATCCGGGTTTATACATAAGGATGCATTAAAAAGTTTCACATTTTGTATGAAAGGTTCAAATGCAACGACGGTATATTGTTTGGACGCCATAAATAGACTATGCCAGCCTATATTTGCTCCAATATCGATAAATACCGTATCTTTCGACATATATGGCAACAAATTTTGGTATACATCCATTTCCCATGATCGTCTTTTACGAATTGCACTTGAAACAATGTCTCCTGATTTGTACACAACAATATCATGATTAAATATAGTTTGCGCTTTAAAACCTTTGACAGGGATATCACAGATTTGGAGTGTAGATGACACAAATATAGCGAAAAACATAATCATCACAACTTAAATAATATAAATAATAAGTCTCAAATAATCTGATTCAATTGTTTGAATTCACACCCAAAGTTATACCTTAATCGCAGGTTTAGGCATGCATATTTTTCATTACAACCCCCCAAGTCGGATGTTTGTACTTTTCAAGAAAAAAAAGCCAAGGCCAAGTTTTGAGGTCTCCGCCACGACATAAAATTAAGAAAAAATGTTCGAAACATTTAGTCGGTAAACCTGTTGTCGTTTGACTTGCAAGAATCGACTGTCTTTCAATCTGTGACAACTAAAGGAACTGTATACTCTTTAAGTGCTTTACGAGAAGAGTGTTTCACCAATCTTTTTCTCATGGCATCTAATTTATCTAATCTACCATTCAATTTACTAAGAATACTACCGTTCGACACTTTAGATTTGCTTTGAAACCTACACCAAAATTGTTTTTCTTGCTCAACATCTGATATATTCCGACAGAGCTCGTAGTCTAAATCATGTATTATTTTATTCATTACATAATTTGCCGCTTTTTCTAAATCGAAATGTACCTCTTCGAGAATTTTTTCGAATTCAGTATGATCATAATGAGGAAATATTTCTTCTAAATCATTAACTGACATTTACTATGGAAAACTTTTTAAATTTCAAAATTGCGCATTGTAAAAAAATCATGTTTCTACACAAAAAATAGCATTAACTATTTTAATCATCAAGTGATGGTGAAGATGGTCTATAAACATTCTTCGATGACACTTCTTTTGGTTTTACAATTGTTCTTTCCTCTTCCTGATATGGTGCTTCGCATATTGAAGTCGCAAATATATGATTAGAATGCAGCGTTTCTGAAGTATCTTCTGCATCATAAGGAAGTTCCATATTATTGCTCTTATTTGATTGTTCTTCGGATTTAATTTCGAACATCTCGACTGGTGTTGGAACGACAATTCGCACTCGAATAGTCGACTTTAATATCTTTTTTGTCTTGCGAGTTTCTAATTGAATTGCACGAGGGTGCATCATAGAAGGGTCTATCATTAAGTTCATGTAGCCAGTACCTATTCCTGCAAGTTTACCAGTCATAATATTCTGGGAAACGCCCTTTCCATTGTCAACTTCGCCAAAGCAGGCAGCATCACACAATATATCAGGTGTTTCTTCAAACGAACATCGCAATAACGGACCAGTGTCCATGCGATTTATACCATGACGACTTAAAGGCATTATATATCCTCCTCTGCACATAGTATTCACAATCATCATAATATGCCTTGGATCCACATATGTACCATCAAAACTAATCGTAACGGTAAGTTCATTGTATAAAATTGCAACAGCGGCTTCTAATCCAAGGATTGCATGTATCTCGTTCAAGTCATTACTCACTGTATTGTACCAATCAATACAAGGAACTGCACTCAAATCAATCAAGCTGCAACCTTGTGTATCCACAATAAAATGCTTCTCTCCATGCAAATCAATATCTCTTACAAACGCAGCTTGTATATCTTTATGACCAGTAATAGCCACAGTATCGAGTAATACAGATATAACCCGATGACACAATAAACCTTCTTTCTCCCGTGTAGAACCCGTACCATCAAACTTATACATCATTTCTTTCATCTTCTCTAGACGAATACGAACAACCCAATCAACATCATTCGTCTCACTACTTATAACATGACATTTTCCATGAAGCCGATTACGTAAGAGGGTACGAACAATTGGAGGAGTAATTCGTCGCGTCTTCATCAAAGCTTGATTCAAAATAAGTCGAATCACATAGTTTGAATCATCCTCAGAACGTGGAATTCCAATAAGTGCATTCATATCTACCATAAACTGATCACCATTCGAAGTACCAGGACAATCGTCGTCAGGATCGTACACAAAATCACAGCTGATCACGATGTCACTCAAGCGAGTTAAAGGCAAAGTATCTGCCAAAAATGCAGCAAACTCACGATCCTTTGATACTTCAGGAATAAAACGAATCGTATTAGATGGTGTTTTAATCGTCTTTGCTTGATCCAATAATTCTTTGAGACGAGGAATGCCAAGTGTCACATTCTTGCTAATCACTCCCGCAAAATGGAATGTGTTCAATGTCATCTGTGTACAGGGCTCACCTATGGATTGTGCCGCAATAGATCCAACCATTTCTCCATAGTTTATTCTGCATCTTGTCCATTTGACTTTAATTCCTTGAAATATTTCATAGACTTCTTCAATGGAAAGCTTTGCATCGTATAATTTGGAACTGCAAAAAAAATCAAGTAAAGTCGCTCTGTATATTGCTGACTTCTTTTCTTGTACATTCATTTTGACAATATCTTCAATTTCGTCAAAAGTAGCACTTTTTCCTTTCGTATGCTTCAATTGCATTCTGTATGGATTGAATGGTAGTAGTATGCGTGTATCTAAATCCGTGACCAGTACATTTAGTTTTGTTCGTAGTATAAGATCTCTGGAGAAGATAGCTTGTTCTGCTTCCCACTGTGTCATTCTTTCGCAAATACTATCAATTGATTCTTTCAAAATATTGATTTTTACTCGTTCAACTCGAGCAGCATCCATTCCATCGCCTCCATATGAAAAGTCGATTATATATTCTTCGGCATTTCGAACAGTTCCATCATAACAAACTTTATGATCTTCCATAGATTTGATTTGCCGTCTTTGAATATATCCAGTCGTCGCAGTCTTGACTGCAGTATCTACAAGTCCTTCTCTTCCTCCCATAGCATGAAAAAAATATTCATGAGGATGTAGTCCTAATGCATAAGAATTTTGCACAAATCCTTGCCCTGCTAAGGAATTGTCAACTTTTTCAAAGCAAGTCAAAGTTCTTCCTCCTTTTTCCGGGAATACACGATGACCTTCGACAGATTGTTGTCCTACACATCCACAAATTTGACTTAAATTAATAGGATTCCCTTTGGATCCAGCATTTACCATACTTCTGATTGCATTATATGGATCTAGTTCTTCATCTACGATGCCTCCAGTTTGCATTAATGTTTTGGATAATATTCTGACAATCGTACTTTCCAACACAGAATGCTCAGGTGATCCCTTTTCGATTGGTTCTTTTAATAACTCTTCAGCATATCTCATAGCTGTACTAACTCTCTCTTTAACTCTTTCTTCACCCCGTTCAGAAAGTACACAGTCCTTAATACTTACGGAAAAGCCTCTTATCATAATCCATGCGTTCACTAATCTTTGTATTTCAGACATCCATCGGATAACAATAGAACTTCCATATTCTCTGAATAAAACATCAACAAATCCTCCTGCAGAACTTCCAAGGAAACTTTTGTTTAAAACTCCAGTTTGTATGTTGCCGTGTCTCACAAAACATTTAGTATGTTCCTGAATATCAGATGTTTCGTATTCCATTCCAAGTGACATGTCATCTGGTATAATTAATGACAAAAGCTGTTTTCCAGACCAAAGTTCTTGTGGATGTAAGATACTAGGAATCGGTAACACCTTTTTCGTATACTTTAAACCAGCCAACAGATGACAAACCATGCTTCGATCAATAAATACATCGTTTTTGCTGAAAAGATGAGCAGCAAGTAAACTATCCTGCACAATTCCCATTACGGGTTTATTTGCTTGCGGTGAAATGACTTGCCTAGAAACCATCATCAATGTTGCAACATCTGCAGCAGCAGCAGGAGATTGAGGTACATGCAAATTCATCTCATCACCATCAAAATCAGCATTGTATGGATTTGCACAACATAGATTCAATCTAAAAGTAGATCCCTTCATCAGCTTGACTCTATGACCCATCATCCCCATCTTGTGTAAGGAAGGTTGGCGATTAAAAATAACAACCTGCAGCACACGAGACTCGAACGGTGGTCGAGTCAGAGCAAGCGGAGAGACATAGTTAGAGGCACTGTTGGCGTACATCATCATCTTGTAAATAACGTTCTACAATCCATCCGTATTGCAGCCGAATTTTCTCTCGATTTTCACAATGGTTTAAGTTTATCATAACACCATTAGATGTTACTACATTTTCTGCTCCATCAACATTATTTGCACCATTCACTACACGTTTTGTCAGCTTTTCAATATTTATAGAAGTAACTCTTTCTGGTATCGTAAGAGATACAGCAATTTTTTCTGGAATTCCAACTTGATCCACATCCATAACTGCATCTGGAGTAATAACACTTCGAGCAGAAAAATCAACACGTTTTCCCATTAAGTTTCCTCGAATGCGTCCATCTTTTCCACGCAACCTGTCTGTTAAAGACTTTGTAGGCGCACCAGAACGTTGAGTAGATTGTTTTTGACCACGAATATTGTTGTTCATGTAAGTAAATACTTCAAACTGCAATTTGTTGATTTTTTCAAACAGCTCAAGTGTAATGTCAAGATCTGTCCAATGCTGCTGATTGATAGCATTAAACAATTCGATAGATTTCTTATTTATATCTTGAAGCTTATGTGTCAAATCATCTTGACCTCTTGATCTAGAACCTTCAGATGCCATAATCGCAGGTCTAGCAACAGGAGGTGGTACCAGAATAGTAGTCAAAATCATATTTTTAGGATGGCAAACTTCTGGATTCAAACCCATCAATTTGCAATCTTCATCCAAAATGTGACTTAGTATAGAAAGAGTATCTCTCTGAGTGAAAATTTTGGTACAAAAGTCTTTCTCCTCTTCTGATTCAAACTCATCATGCCATTCTGCCTTAATAAACATAGCTCCTCGCACATAAGTAGGCTGTAAGAATCCACAGTGAGGACATTTTTTCCTTTGTTTCAATATATTATATACATTTGTGAATTGATTCTTTCCGTATTCAGAACTCATGGATCGTTTTTCTTCCTCCGTTAAGCATAACTTTGAACATGCAAAGCATACACATCTTAAAACTTTGAAAGTAGTATCGAAAAAACCTATATGATACATAGGAAATGATAGTTTTATGTGACCAACATGCCCTTGACAATGACGAACATCCTTACAACAAGTACCACAAAGTAGTCGACGATCTACAGTTCCCATCCTGTTGTCATTAATTCCACCAGGATTTGGTAAACCTCTATAATAAATCGTAGTATCTTTTACCTGACATGTTGACATACGTTCTATTTCTTCTGAAGATAATAAACCAAACTTCACTTCACCAGCTCGAATTGGAAAATTAGTCGAACATTTATAAGCAAGCATTTAAAAAATATTCGATTTAAAAAAATTTGATTCAAAAAATTTTATTTTCAATTCCATCCCAGCATTTCAAAACAAGAATTCAGATTACCATTCGTATGCCGAATCAAATGACATGCTTTTTCTGAATGAATTCCAATCTCAATTAGTTTTTCATATGCGTATTTAGAACCGGATGTGTCAATATCAAATGTCAATTCTTCTTTATCTAAATACCGAGCTTGAGCTATAACTACCCAAAATGTATCTAATCTTAGCCTTTCCGGTATATCAAATACATTTGATTCAAACAAATTATTAAATGTATCAACTAAGTTATTCTTGTTTATAAATCTTAATATTATTACCCAAGCATCTAAAGGTATCAAATAAATCGGGACCATTATTTTATTTATGTGATAAAAAAAACGCACCGTCCCTCCTCTCCTTCACCACCTCCTGCAAAAGTTCGAAGATTACTCCAATAATGAAAACCATCCAATGTTTTTGACCAACGATTCAAGGGGGTGATGGTACTACAATCAGAGCATCGCCTATTGTTTTTTCACGGCGTGATACAATGTATAGCGCGTATAGAATACAAACGGACATGAGACTAGCAGCGACCAGTGTCGCGACCATCATTTTAAATATGTCAATCATTAAAGTCGGCCACTAATGATTGCGAGCGGCACTTACTATAGGTTTCTTTGGACGCATCAACACATCCCCGAAGATTGCCATAGAATGATTCATGAGTTCATTCCTCACATTGTTGAGGATAGGTGTCATGCATGCGGTTTGGCACTCGTGTTAAGAGACAAGCGAATGCGACAACACTTCGAACCACACCTTGTTTGCACCGAAACAATTATCGTGTGTACCGAGTGCTTCGAAATGTTTTATGAGTAAATCTTTGGATGGGATCGTGTACTCACATCAGGAACCAATCGTTTTGGAAGATTTCAACTACGAACGATCTTTGTCCACTCACACACTGTAAAACAATAGATGTGCAGATAAGAGGCGATCGATTTGCAGCAAGTACAGGTCATGTTTTTCCGAAAAACACACGCCAATCACCGGATAACACATCAAGTACGCAAATCTACTACAGATCTTCGGGATAATTCCATGGCGAAATTACTAAACGTTGTTGTATTTCTAATAAAATTGTCATTAATAATCTAAATAAAAATGAAATAAACTGTTGCCTACTTAATGTAATATCCTCATTTACAATAATAACTAACACTAACCAACTTGTAAAAGCCCTAAAAACACTTGATGTTACTTGAAGTGTCATCATATTTTCTTCTTTTATTGACATCGTAGTAATCCAACTTGCAAATCCACCAAGCATAGAAACAAACAATGCATAAATTTCACTTTTTTTAAACTTTAAAATACCACGATACTTATCCAATAAAAATATGTTAAAGCACCAGTTTAAAAACGCTATACTAAATGATGGAAGTAAAGCTAAAGTCTCTCTATCATTTATTTCCATTTACAATAAATAAGTAAAATAATCTATCCCAACGGTGGACAACATACGAGTCTATAGTAATATACTGGTTCAGGATATCCAAGTGTACGAGTTATCCGAATTATATCACCTTCTTTATAATTGTAGTATTGAGAAATAGGATCTGTTGTGTATAGTTTAGGCCACTCTTCTGAAGAATTTACTGCATATAAATGTTTTATGCTTTCATATGTAATTTTCTCATGCTTAGGAACAAGTGCATGCTTTGTTATGTTTACACTCAAATTCTGAAATGTAAAAAATTGAACATTTGGATAGTTTTGATCTGCTTCTTTTTTTGTAAAAGCAGTAGGACCTTCAAGTGATACAATTATCAGTTTGGATCCAACATTCGCTTCACTCCATATTCTTAGATGTTTGACACCTATTCTTTCTTCATTGTGAAAAAAAACAATAATAGAACCATCACCATTTTCACCTATCAAAATTGGATCGTTCTCTTGTATCTTATAGGTAAGATCTCCTACTGTTCTGCAGTCATTACTTATATTATATCCCCTGTCTTTCAACATTTCCACGCAAGTTATAAGTACTCGTTCCAAAACACTATTATAATTTGTACTTGCTGTATTATTCAGCTGGCCTATCTTGTTTAACAATCTCTCCATTTTTTTCTACATTTTCTGAAGACAATTTTGATTCATTTTTTTTTAAAGCTTGTTCTTTACTTTTAAAGCCAGCTTCACGTTTCATAAGTCGCATATATTCACGTTGTAACCATTCTGTACCAGAATCCATATTTTTACCATTTAATATATCATTTACAGCTTCTTGCACTTCCGGACGTAATTCAACGCGACGTTTTACATTACGATTACTCATTTATTTAATACACTTCAAAAAAAAAATTTGATTCATTTCAACGAATTTCAGCCGACCGGTACATCATCTTCTTCTTCTTCCCAATCTTCCTCACCTTCTTCATTATCATCTTCATTATAGGATTCAGCATATAATTCTTCTTCCTCATCGCTATCATCTTCATTATCTTCATATGTTGTTTCGGCTAAAGGTACATCATACACATTCAAATTAGATTCCATTGTATTCATAGTTGCCTTAAATTGCGTACAATGTTTAATTAACAAGTCACATGTTAAATTTTTCGGTTTTTTTTCAGAACCACTAAGAATCACAACTGTATGTGGATAAATATAATAATTCAAAGGTGGTGGTAAAGAAAATGACAATAATTTTGATTTTGCTACACTTTCAACTCTGGTAGTGCTTAATATCATAATATTCTCATCCTCATTTGAATAATGAACAAATAACACATTGTTTTGTAGCATGAGTCCAGATTCTGTTTGGGAAATATTTACACTTTTACATTGTCCTTCATCATCAATAGTAACCCCTTGATAAACAACCATTTTTATCCCTTATTTTTTTCAATAATCTGATCTATTTTCACATCAAATTTTTTTGAAAAAAATCGATTAATAAGAATGGCAAATCAACCCTCACAAAAACAATTATTGACAAAATATGAATGCGCTAGAATAGTAGGAGTAAGAACGAATCAACTAAGCATGAGTGCACCCGTACTGGTGAGTGATATACCGGAGCACTTGAAATCCAATTTCATGTACATTGCAACAAAAGAATTAATTGAAAAAAAATTAGACATTGTAGTCAAGAGGCCATTGCCTTTAAACAAGTACTACAACATAAATGTAAGAGACATGGAAATTCCAGACGACTTGTATGTATTAGAACAAATGCTGAATGTTTAATCCTTGACAATCCAATCAGGAACTTCTGATGGTAAACTATAATCTATATTGGGTAATCGAAGACGATCTTCAAGAAAGTATGTTACAAATGTACTGTTGGTTAATTCTCTCATGAATTTATTGTAATATAGAGTTTGAATCATTAAAAATTGATAGACATGTGCATAACAGTTGAATAAAACAGGATTCGTTATCTTATCTGTCTGTATTTTTCTATCTCTAGTACTTGTAAGTGCCTCAGAGTTCATGAAGTATTGCAGATCGGATTTTGCAGATAAAGGAACTGGAAGCAAAAAGTAAATCGTCACTTTTTCAGCTTCTTCACTCGATTTTATAGTAATCGAATTAAGGCGATTTACTCGACCATTGACTTGCGTGTTTTCGTCGTATGTAAAGTAACCAATTTTTATAAGTGTTCTTACATTCTTGTAATCAACGCCTCTTCCCCCTTCATTCAAAGTTGCCACCATAATTTTTTGAGCAAAGTTTGTATCATCTTCAAATTTTTTAATATCCTCTTTAAAGTTTCCGCCATATACTTCAACTGCCTGTTGTCCAACAATATTCTCTAATTCTTTGAGCAAACTATTTTTCACCGTACTCCCCTTTGTTATGACAAGAACTTTGTTTGGAAACGAAAGTCTCCTGCTCTGTATTAATGCTTGATCTTGTGTTATCTTTACAATCTTTTTACTTAAGGGTGTCTTTATAGACTGAAGGGTAGCCTCCGCTTGTTCTTGTTTTGTAGTGCTTATTCCAAGAGATTGTAAATTGTAATCACTCAACTCAATTTTAACAGTCTCAAGACGTGTAGTATACTCTTCTTCGTCTCCTTCAATTTGATGTGTTTGCACAAGAGGAAACATTTTACCAAAGGGTGAATCATGTTGTGCACCGTCATTTTCCGGCTTATACATAGCTAAACAATTCACTAATTTCATCAAGTCTTCAAATAAATATTTGTTCAGCTTTACATTCTCTAGTGCATTTTTTATATTCGTAAAATTGTATGTTTCAAGGCCACATTTTTCCACAATTGTCTTATCAAGATCTTTTAAATCTTGTGGCAATAATTTCTGCAAAATTTCGTTAATTTTATTTTTGGCTAAAGTGCCTTCGCTATCGTCTCCAACAAGTCCTCTACGAAATAATGTAAACATATCAAGCATAGTTTTCTTGTTGCCATAGGTTGCTGTCAACCCGACGATTCCCTTACTTCTGGAGCTACTTTCAACATGATTTATCAGAATCGAAAACAATTCTCCTACACATGGTTGAGAAGCGACTTCATATTCATTCAAAAACTTCAATAATTGGAAATGTTCATAATAAAGATACTTCTCCATAAAATTGACTACAATTTCTTGTACTCTTACATTAGAACAAGTTTCATCTTCAAACGTAATCGTACTTACACGAGTTTGCAAAATTCCTTCTTCATCAAGATATTTTTCAAAGTAGTTTTTACCTTTTAAGAAATTTAAAAGATTATCGAACTGTTTATAAACAGAAATTTTGACATCTCTTCCAAGGAAATTTAAAGCTGTGCTTTTCATACTTGCTAATCTGCTCGTAAGTTTTGAAGTCCTGCTGTCGGGATTGAATGCAATTTTAGAACGAATATTCGCTTTAATCTCATGTACTTTTTTGTCATTTGTATCCAATCCGGGAGTATGTAACTCGTCGTTTCTTGCTTTCAAATTCGTAAAGAAGAGTTTTATAGCCTCATTATCCGAAATTACATTAACATTATATCCACCTTCGTTTAAGGAGCAAGATAAAATGTCCATGTATTGTTTAATCGATGTCCAAAAAGCAACCAATTTCTCCTCTCTTACTGGTCTTTGATTAAGAAAATGTGTCTTTTTTTCTGCGTAAGTATCCGCTGTCATGTCTTTGTATTTATGCAGACATTCAAATGTTTCGTCTATTTCATCAAACACAAAAATACAATCATCCTCTTGAATTGCTTTCAAAATTTTCTTATCACCCTCTATAAGACCTCTATTATCATAGTTTACAAAATTGACACGACCTAATTTGATATCGTCATCCAACAAAGTTTCCTCTAAAATATTATCTAACGATTTTATACTGCTTTTTATATCACCTCTTAAACTTTTACACCTTGCTTGTAAAGCATCAATATTGTCTCGACTTTGTAGCAATAATTGAACTTCATGTGATGAAATATTATTTGACACAAGCATTGAAGATGATGTTAGAAAATTGGTAAACTGTTGAAGGTGAGTTGATCGCTTTACAAACACAATTATAGTCTGGCCCAAATTATTGTTATACAAATTCATAATCGTTTGATAATAAATATCAGATTTTCCAGTACCGGTTGGTGATAGAATCAAAAGTCTTGGGTCAAAGCCATTTTCTGGTTTCCAACTTTGTTGCAAAGTTCTAGGACCAACCATGCAAGCAAAAATACTACTTAAAATAACTTGATGATCTAATAATGGTTTGTAAATCTTATTACCATTCTTGTCCGTCAAATGAAATTTATCAAACTTTGCAAAATATTGATCTATGTTTAACAAATTCCACAAACTATACTTAGTATATTTTTGTCGAGAAAGAAAATTAGGCAATCTTGACATAAATCCTTCTTGAAATTCAGTATATCCTTCCATGGATGCTTTTGATTGCCAAAACAAATATGGTTGTTCATTTAAATAATCGTACAATTCAGAAATACTTGTAATCTCTTGAATTTCTTCCAAAACAACACCCTTTCGAATCTTATCTACACTTTCAGGATTTATTTTCAAAATATTGAAATTGTGCTCAGCAATCGCCATCGCATGACGAAGACGAGCTTCTATATTCGATCCCAAATTTTCTAAACTCGCCTTTATTGCTTCTATCCAATTCGTTGCATTGCGACCATCATTACCTTTTTCAAATAAAATTTTACTAATCACACTAAAATCTACCAAACCATTTAGGTTCGATAAACTATTTACATTCTCTTCAAGTTTAGATAGTACATCCTTAGTTGAATCAATACTTTCTTTTAAAGGCTTAAATAAATCTTCTTCTTCGTGAGGTATATGCACTTGTTGTCTTTCTTTTTCCATATACAATTCATACGGTGATTTTCGAGAAGCTTCACCTTGTTTCCAACTAACAGCAGAATTATCATAAAAGTTTGCAAACATACGCTTATTACCTATCAAATCTTCTAAATTTTTTATATGTTGCATTACGACAAAATAATTCTTGAATACAACTGCGTTTAAACGTACAATATGATGCACTAGTCTTACACCACCTAAAATTGCACCATCTTCGTCCTCTTTACCCTCCCACTCATTCACAGGTAAATTTAAGTCAAATTTTGGCTCTAGAATGCTATCGAAAACAAAAGCAACTCTACTAAATTGTTGTTGATTCTTTTCCATTCTTGATCTTATTTTCCTTATTACTTCAGAATTCTCATATGATATCTCAAAATTTGACAATAAATTATTAAAATAGTCAACTTCATTTGGAGACATCTTATAAGATTCTATTTCTTCCTTGCTTTTTTTCAAAAACTCATTCGCAGATGCTTTTGCAAAAAACAAAGATTTTTTCAATGCTGTATTCTTGTCATTCAGTACAATTTCTACATCATCTCCATCATCATTCATATCATAATACAATTCGTGTTTTACTTCATCCGGATGCAAAAATCCGACAGTCCAATCTTTTGTCAAAGTATAACTACCATTTTCTATGTTGTATATTTTGGAATATGGAATCATCGTCGTCGTTTGCATTTTATTTATTTATACCAAACAAAAAAATAAACCAAAACTATCTTCTACGCCTAACTTTGAGAATCTGTAGCGGCTCGACTTGTTCATTTTCTATCGTTGTAATAGGTTCAGAAGGAGCAGGTGGAGGAGCAGGTGGAGGAGCAGGCGGAGGAGCAGGTGGAGGAGCAGGTGGAGGACGAACAGGAAGAGGAGCAGGTGGAGGAGCAGGAGGAGGAGCAGGAGGAGGAGCAGGAGGAGGAGCAGGAGGAGGAGAAAGTGGAGGAGCAGGTGGAGAAGAAGGTTTCGGTGTATGAACGGTTGGAGATGCTTCAAGCTTGCAATCTCCGCACTTCACATCACCACAGTTTACAGCTTTATCTGTTTTTGCCACAACTTCCAAAATGTTTTTAATAATTTCCATGTTGGCATGATTTTTAGGATCTTCTATATCGTTTAGCTGCATTTTTAAATCTAAAATTTCCTTCTGTAATTTAGTTATTTCAACATTTTGCAAATGAGCTTCTAAAACCTTTTTGACGATTTCTGCAATCTCTTCCTTTGAAATACTTGACATATTACTCTCACTTTTCATTTTTTTATTCGTCATCTCATCTACAATATTCAAAATTTCTTTCAAAAGTATACTCTGCGTCTTAAAGTTCTGTGAAAATTGGTCTTGTAAAAATGTCAAAAATTCTAAAAATGATTTCTCTTGCACACTAGAAACTGGAGAAACTGGAGAAGCTGGTCTGGAATTCGGAATTTTATCTACAATTTCAAGCATAAACTCTCTTTGATTTTCTAAATTTTTCTCATTATGATCTTTCATAGTATTTAGTACTTCAACAAACTTGTCTTCAGAATTCTTAGGAATTTTTCCAACAATTTCAATCATAAAATCACGTTGTTCTTGTAGTTCTTGTTTACGATCCTCACGCAAATTGTTTAATATTTCTATGAACTTACTCTCAGAAACAGAAGAAACAGCAGGAGCAGGAGGAACAACAGGAGAAGGAGAAACAACAGGAGGAGGAACAGGAACAAGAACAGGAGGCGTAGGAACTGAAGTCAATATTTTATCACCTAAATCTTCGATTTTTTCCGTTAAGGATTTGATTTGATCAGAAGTATCTCTCACAAATGAACGCTCCGACTCTCTATCTTTGTAAAAATTAGAAACTTCTGATTCATGAGTAGAAGTCATTCGTTTAAATTCCTCATCTCGTTCTTCCTTCAAGTTTCTCAACATTATTTCATCCTTCTCCTTCAAATCTTTCTGAATATTAGCAATTAGTTCCAATAATTTCTCATTTGTCACTCTTGTATCTTTCATGTATTCATTTATAATGTCAATGTATTTAGAATCAGCTTTTCCATCACTATGTATAGACGCAATTAATTTTCGTAAACCTCGTAAAACATCAGAATCTGAGTTTTTTTTCTCTGATTTTTTGGCAGATTTTTTATTGGCACTACTTTTTTTTCCGTGAAAAAATTCCAACCATTCTCGTTTGTATTTGGATAAAAACTTTCCTATACAATTGCCACTAGAACAGGTTGATGACTTATAACTTACAGGCTTTCTATATTTCAACCATAACTTACAAATGATAAGCGTCTCAATCTTCAAAGCTTTTGTTTCACTCACTTTACAAAGTGCTCTCCTCAAATATACTTTTTCACCAACATTTACGCTCCATTCACAAACTTTTACAAAACCCGTTGTATATTCAATCGTCTTCACATCTCCACGATTCACAATCTTTAATTGTGATCCCTCTTTCGCAAGAATAAACACAATAAATTCATTGATATTTTTGTATGTATAATGTGCTTTTGGAGAAAAGGCAAAATTCATTCTTATAATCTGTAAAGAATTTTTTTAACATTAATTCAATATCCTATGAATGCAACATTACCATCTTCACGGTATCCTTTCCAACATTTTATCAATAAGGTGTATGCCAGTTCCTGAAAATTTTGTAGCCACCCGGAGGATCTGCCATACGTTCAAATGTGTGGTGCATGTCAATAGTTGGTATCACGAGCGCTTTGACCAATTGTCGGTCGCAGTAGTGATGTTGAATGCGATTGTATCGATACACAAATGAAGTTGGGTACCCACGTGTATTTAGAAGTGCATCTGACAATAGCAACAGATGTTTCATCAACCCTGCTAAATTCGGTTCTGCTGGTAAAAACCTCCCTCCTCGATGCGCCAGCAGAACCGACTGCAAGAAATCGCATCGAGCTTTCCTTTGAGTAGGAAGCAAATATTCAAAGATGACCAGTCGGAGAGCATCTTGACGATCCATTTGTTCTTAAACAATAAAATATTGTAATTTTACCAACATTATTGCTCCAAAGGTGCAATTAATTACGACGACCTATCTCAATTTTTTGACCGTTTCTTCGCATCCTGAGGAGTTATTGCATTCTTGCAAATCTGTTCTTCAACGAATTTTGCTTCTTTTGGAGTAATAAGCTGAGTATCTCTAAAAGTTGTGACTTAAATAATAAAAAAATCCTGAACCTCATTAATTTCCGGTACATGCGTGCAGAAAATTGTGACAACGTGTATTTGCGTTCAAGTCATAATTGTTTCCCCTGAATAATATTAATGGAAGATGTTTCTTTAGGAAGCATTTTGAATTCGGATGAACTTTTAAATATTTTAAAACTTAGATTCATGTCTCATAAACCATACACTCTCATTGGTGACATATGCCTAAGTGTAAATCCATATCAATGGTTTAATATATACGAAAATATTAACTCGCAAAAAGCACCAATATTTAAAATCACAAGGAAAGTATTGAATAATTTACCATTAAAATCACAAACAATTGTGATTTCCGGTGAATCTGGATCTGGTAAAACAGAACTGGTCAAAATTTGCATGAAATATTTCGCTAAAATGAATAATAGAAACAATTCCGAAGTGGATAAAATAGTAGCATCTGGACCAATATTGGAATTTTTAGGAAATGCAGAAACTTGCAAAAACGAAAATTCCTCACGATTCGGTAAATTTCTAGAGCTTCTGTATAAAGAAAATGTTCAAACAGGTGCTAGAATCAAAACATTTTTGCTTGAAAAGTGTAGACTTGTATCAGAGAAAGAACCAAACGAGGGCAATTTTCATATTATTGAAAGATTAGCACGGGAAAAAGATACAAAAATAACAAACAAAAAGGTCAAGTTTGATCTAAAGTACGAAAAATTTTCTGAAGTTGGATTCACTGAAGAAGATATAAACATAGTCATCAATACAGCAAAATTTGTAATCGATATGAGCAAAAATTTTGCGGAGTATAATCTGGAAAGGATACAAACTATTCTTGGATTGAATGATTACAAAATAATTACTCATGAACGCCGGAATATTCCTACAGGAGAATACATTGATATGGAAAATTCATTAGAAAAACAAAAAACGGTTTTAAAGACAATTTGTACAACTTTGTACATGGAAATGTTCAATTTTGTTGTAAATAGATTGAATCATATGTTCTCAATTTCGTGTGAAGACAAATGTATAGGTATGCTTGACATTTTTGGGTTTGAAAACTTTGAAAAAAACTGCTTTGAACAATTTTGCATAAATTTTGCAAATGAAAAACTTCAAGAACAATTCATATTCTTTGCTACAGAATTCAAAAAACATGAGTATGCCGAAGAAAGTATTCCTTTTGTCGAGAGCGAATATTTGTTAAATAAAAACGCGATTCTCACATGTTCGTTCATAATATCCAAAATTGAAGAAGCTTGTCGTTTAAATTTTGCACCCCATGTATTAATTCAAAACATAAAAAATGATAATAAATTCAACTGTTTGTCCTTTCCAAGTATAAGAAAACATTCAGAGATGTTTTGCATAGAGCATTTTGCTGAAAAAACAAACTACGAAATAGACAAGTTTTGTACAAAATCCATGGATGGCTTAAACAACAACTTGATCGAACAATTGCAATGCTCTAATAAAACATTCATTAAAGTACTGTTTTCAAATGTACATGTATCAAAAAGATCAGTGATTATGCACAAAACTTTATTGAGTACATTCAAACAAAATTTATTAGACTTGAGTGCCTACATGGCAAAAACAGAACAAAATTTTGTAAGATGCTTCAAACCAAATACCATAAAAAGTTGCGTTACCTTTGACGAAAATTGTATGAAAGAGCAATTACATTGCAGTGGTATAATGCAAATTTGCGACATTTTGAGAAAAAATCATCCGATACGAGTACACAAAGAATTATTTGAAAAGTATGTAAAATTTTTAACGAATGAGAATATTTGTATTGGAAAAACAAAAATATTTTTGACAGAGTATCAGTATAAACTACTAGAAGAAGTAAAAAATACAATCCTTATCCAATCCTATATTCGGCGATATTTAGTTATCAAAAGAAATTATATCGAATTGCAAAAAATTTTATACATTCAATCATACTTTAGAATGATGATTAGAAAACAAGAATTCCAAAAAATAAAGAAGACGACAGCATTCTTACAAACAAAATTAAGACAATGTGCTCTGAGAAAATATAAAAACAAAATAGCGCAAATGTCAGTGATTGATGATTTGAAAATGCAAATACGCATATTGCAAAGTGAACTTGAAAAACAAGATGTTTGGTTGATGAAAGCAAAACGACTCTTGCAAATGTATGAAAACAAATCAAAAGATTCGTTTTTAAACAACAAAGCTACTGACCTGTTACAAAAATAAAAAATTGAGCGTCTACACTTTATGGTTTCAAAATGACCTCAAAAAGACTGTTATTGGATGGGATGGATGATCGTAGAACCCTCTAATCAACTGAACTTTAGGTGATTCGATTCCAACTACAACGGCGTCAAAACTATACTATCATTTATCGAAAAATCCAAGGATCGATCTTATCTTTGTAGCTTTGAATACGACGATGAAGATAAAGTTGAATTAACAACTTTTTTTCGAGAACACACAGGAATAAGTGAAAAGAATAGTCAAGTCGAGGCGCAGCCTGGGTCGCTGACCCACCTCTTTTTTTTCATTCGTACTCTTCGCACAGAACCATGTGCGATCAAGTACAACATCAAAGCATATTTCTTGTACTTTGAGACGAAAACGCATCGACACTCTTGATCATTCGACCCATTTCACGACGCACCCAAAACTTGAAGGTATCATCCTGCCACAACATATCCGATACCATGTCGAACAATCCGTCATCGATGGACAGGTTGTGGTGATGAGCGTACAAGCACGCGATTGACCATGTTTGGCAATGACCATCCTCTCTGTTCGGAGACTTGAAAATGTGCAGCCGAATGTCGTGACCCGCCTTTGCGATCCGTGCAGTTAGATCATCAAGTATGTCGCGGGTGTCGTACTCCTCATGAATATTATAGACATAGCAGTTTTGTGTCTGCGAGACAATTGTCAACCAATGACATTCTGAACCGAAAATTTTCACAACACACATGCTTCTCCTCTTTTTCCACACAGGTCGAAATGTGGTCGACTTTGCATGCAGCACACCAGGAATGCCGATAGACGCCATTACGAGTCGTCGACACGAATAATTGTTCAGACAACACCTCCATGCTTCTTGAAACAGTACCGACTTATCTACTAAACGCATTGTTTTGTTGTTTGTGGTGTTTTTTTGGTTTGTTATGCTAACGAAGAGTGAGAGAATCAGCACAAAATATAACAATAAATGGTCGAATTGATTTTATAAATTCTTTAGAATGTCAAACACCGTCTCTGACTAACTTTTGCAACCAGGAAACTTATTGGTCATCTTTCAATTATTTTATGGGAAAATCCATAAAAACATGTTCAAATACAGATTGCTTACCTTGCTTACCAGTAACACCTTCTTTTGCGCGAAGATTGACAGGAATGAGATATAATATTTCCTTCTCTGGAGTGTCGTAGTGAGTCGCGCTTGCAGCAGTAGCCGTCTTGTGGTTCAAAAGAATTACGCGTTTAAAAAATGCAATCTTTCTCTGTTTTATATTAAATGCAAATAATTACAAATAATATGGTAGTATTATCTCGGAATATGAACAGTCATGGTGTAAAAGTTCATTACGCAAACGACAATGAATTCGTCCACTTGACAATTCACAAATGCAGAAATCTTGATATGAACGAATACCAAATGGTAGACAGAGAGGTGAATATCAGAATATGCATAGGAGAAAATAATGCTGCTTTACATAAAAAGATGACGGCCAACGATGATTCTATAGAAATAAAAAATTTACCTGTTTATGCACATGAGGAAATTTGGATGTCGAGTGATGCAGTAAATCAGTATTGTGTTTATGGATTTGTCACAAAAAAAAATATTTAATTTTTCGACATATTTTTTTCAAATACAATCATCCAAACTTTTACGAGTCGGTACGACACATATGCATTACACAATGCAAAAAAAGCGGTCCGTTTTATGAAGTACTTTTACGGGGTCAAGTATGTTAGAAAATGTGTACTTACTTCTTCCTGCACGCTATCTGTAAATAACCACATCTCATCTGCATGATCACAATCATAACTCACCGTTTTCGCATTTACTCGATTTGCAAAATATGGTTCTACTATAGCAGGATCGATCGCGCTTCTATTTGTGCCTTGCACTCGCGTGTCATTTAAATTGTACACCCAAAGATACGGTTTTGTGTTATTTTTATCAAAAGGTGACCGGGTAGGATCTATGCCTTCATCATCTAACGCGCGAAACAATTCAATGTCTAAAAACGTCTCTCCAAAAATCCTCGTGTCTTCGCCCATACTTTTTACGAGCGTTGCGGGGAAATTTTGATATACTAATTCCGACTCTAGAAGATCGCGAAACCCTTCTGCAAAAAGACCAAAGTTACGAAACTGCGCCGCACCAATTGAATCCCATGGTCGCATTTGAATAATAGAATTGTAATCTGCAGTAAAATAGTTCATCATGGTAAAACACCCAAGTGACACACCCATCAACCCCAAATTATGCGGCTGAATATTCTTATTATCAAAAAGCCATTTTATAACATACGACAAATCTACCGCCTCGTCGTAACCTGCACTGAAATATTCGTTTCCGATCGTACTGTTACCATGATTTCTAAAATCAAACATCATGACACTGAGTCCTTTTTTGAGCAGCATAGAGGCTAAAACCAACATTGTGGAGGAACCTTTCATTGAAGTCAATCCGTGCAATAAAATCACGCTTCGTTTATCAATATCGTATCGAGACGATGGAAACCACCAGGCAGACAGCTGTATAGGAATTTTGTTGTCCACATTTGCATCCCACTTGTACAAATTATTCTGTGATGAATCGATCAATACATGTTCAAAGGGAGCTTGGATTCTGTACCTTTCATACACGGGTACTCTGAAAGGTTCTTCTAAAAGTTTGCTATCAGGATCCGTAAAGTTATGAATCTGATTCGTGCATTCAACTTGATACCATTCATCACAACCAGGCCCATCTGGACATTCTGAACATCCTGTACCTACATTTCCGGCAGTATCAAATACAATTTTACCAATTCCATACCATATGTCACGAAGATTGTCATTGTCACGGTATGGCGCTGGAATAGATGGCTTAGTAAAATTGACAGTTTTGCAAGATCCATCATTGTCTTGCCGTCGCATGGCATCAAACGAGTCTCTTGAAAATTTAAACTCATCCACATCCAATCTACACGACTTAAATCTAAGTGGATTCGTGCTTTCACAACAATTCCTATAAGCATGTTTAGTCGCATCACTATCCAATAATATGCTTTGAACAAAAATAAAAAGATGGAGCATTTTTTATAAGCGTGTATTATTATGCTGGTCGCCTGAGTGATACTTTTTTTATAACATTTTTTAGGCAACACATTCTTGCACTCCTTTTCTGTGAGTAAATCTTGACACATCGATGACGATTAATTTTGCGACTACGATGTTTTCGTTTGCTTTGAAGCTAATACTAGACTTTGCTGGTACAGTATACTTCGCTTCTGCTGTTTTTTGAGATGTAGCTTGTCAACTACCAAATATTAAAGTCAATCCAATATTACCCTACAAAATCAAATAATTATCTGGATTAGACAACCATACGCAATTGACTTCGAACTGTGGTCCATGTGTAAAAATAAATAAAAAAAGAATCAAACTATTTTTAAAAAAAATCAAATACAAAATGGATATCGAAGCTTGCAGACATGAACCTGCTATCGGTGAAGCTCCGCCAACACCGTTATACTTTGACGACAGGTATGTTCTCCCAATACACACTACGGATTTGATTCTTCATAGAATCAACAATTTTGAGCAAGACAAGTACATCGCATTTTACGAAATTCCTCATTTGTATACTGTAAAAGGAGAAATAATGAGTCAATCAATATCATCACTTGCACACGAATTCGAACAGCCCTTTGATAGTCTTCTTGGTATCAGAGCGATGCAGCGTTCAAAAAGCCAATCATGGCCTCGAAAAGATTATGTATGGGATTTAGAAGAAGTTACTGAAGAAAGTATTGACACAAGAAAAGGATGCATTTTGCATGATATGAAAAGTGACACTTCTATCGCTTCTATAAATTCTGATACATCGCGACAAATGAATGTGCCCGAATTTATAAATATGTTGAAATCCGTTGCAACAAAACAAGTACATCCTTCAAATATAAAAATATTCACATTCAGCAGAGAATTGTCAGATAACGAGATAAAACAAAAGTGGGAACGCCACGGAGAACTAGCTCGAAATTTAGGCACACATGCACATTATTGTATGGAACGATGGTTCAATTCTCTTCCGATTGATTTGAACTATCCAGATGTACAAATTGGACTACGATTCATTCGGGAAAATTTACTTCCTTTAGGTGCAAAAGCTCATAGAACTGAAATTGAAATTTATGCAGAACCTGAAAATATAGCAGGATCTGTAGATTTATCCGTAATACTACCAAATGGAGAAATTATGTTGATTGATTGGAAACGTTCTGAAAAATTACCGAAAAAAATGAAGGGATATTCAAAAATGAAAGAACCACTCAGCAATCTTGAAGACTGTTCTGGATGTTCTTATACTTTGCAATTAGGCTGCTATAAATATGTATTGGAAAAGTATTACGGATTTACTGTAAAAGCATTAGTTTTAGTATCTCTGCATCCAGATTCATATTTTGTCACAAGCGTGCCGTACCTAGAAAAAGAAGTTGAATATATCATGCTTAAAAGAAGATTACTAACATCTACAAGAAAGCGTTTAGAAATGGAAGGAAAGCATACTCATCTGCATTGTTGTAAAACAAACCAACTTGCTATAAATGCTGTAAAAGATACAGAAGGAAATATTTACTGGGACAAAGCAGCAATATTTCATGAAATTCAAACAGAACCATGTCCGGAAATCGCAAAAGAAGTTCAAAATTTACTACAAAAGGAAATCCCACTAGCTCCATACCCGGAAGGATTGGTACCATGGAGAACACAATTTCCTGGTCCAAAATCAAACTTATTAGCTTACAGTAGTTGATTATTCAACTGTTAAGAATTCAATCCATTATATTTCTTTTCGTGTTTTTCTGCTCTTGGAGAGCGTCAGATTTATTCATACATCGTATTAGTCGATGGGTAAAGTAGGTAAATAATGTGTGCATGAGTATGGGATTGTCGAAGCAGTGTTTGGCTCTATATCTATTTTATGTCCGAACCTTGAGTTCGGACATCCGCCGAGTATAGTAGTGATCATTATGTTCTTTTTCGAGCCCCAATTTTCTCTAGATACCGTTTGTATTGCATTACATGCTTCATCATTATCGAACACCAATACCCAATCAACATGTATAAACGGATCTGCGCCTATACATGCAGTGCCGCCTCTCGAACGAAAAAGAGGATATCCATTCATCGATGTATTCGTTTGATCAAATTCTAAATACTCATGCATTTGTATTGGATAGAAATCCGCAACATATATGTAATTAGGATAAGATTCGCAGACTTGACCACTAAATTCACCCATATAAGTAACATTGAAGGGGGGACATGGAGGAGGATAAGATGGTGGTGGTGGTAATGATGGAGGATGTGGTGGTAATGATGGACATGGAGGAGGTGGTAATGGAGGTGGTGGTGATAATGGAAAAGGCAACAGTGGAGGCGCTAGTGGAACACAAGAAACAATTACTTGATCATCCACCCAGGAAGTATAATCCCATAACTTGTACAGAATTCCACAGGTTGGATCGGAATAATAGTTGCATCCCCATGTGTAGCTCCCGCCATTAAAAGACATGGCCGCGGAATTTCGTTGCAACCATACACAACCCCAACTTCCACTAATACCACGTTTATAGAAAAATGCTTCAGTAGCATTTTCCGATGCAGACTCATCAATATAATACGGCATATTATCGGCATCATACCCTACCATCACAAATATGCCATGACAAGTTCTTGGCGAAAGTGCCAAATTATTTGAATTTATTCTTGTACATGTGGGGGGGTACCATACAATGTCATTGGCACAGCGGATTTCAAGTTGAGGTGCTGCTTCGAGACCAAGACCACTCCAGTGATTATAACCTCCGTGATGTGGACATACATCACTTTCGTTCCCAACAACGTACCAATATGTACCAGAATCGACCGAAATCCAGCAATGCCATTTATTATTTGAGTAGCTTAATGTGATATTGTACACGCTGTTCATATGCTGATACACTGGTAATCCAGACGATAGTCCTACTTGATTGTAATCTCCCAAACAATCTGTCCAATCCATATTGTTTTTTGTGTATTGCGAAGATGTGACCGGTGCGCTCATCCTGATACTTTGACAACATTCTCCTGGTGGAAGAGGCAGAGGGGGCGATGGAGGTAGAGGCGGTATACTAGGTTTAGGTGAGTCTGGATTTGGAGGAAGCAGTGGTGAAGGTTCAGGTGAGTTCGGAGTTGGAGGTGAAGGTTCAGGCGAGTTCGGATTGGGAGGAGGCGGTGGTGAAGGTTCAGGTGAGTTCGGAGTTGGAGGTGAAGGTTCAGGTGAGTTCGGATTGGGAGGAGGCGGTGGTGAAGGTTCAGGTGAGTTCGGATTGGGAGGAGGCGGCAAAGGTTCAGGTGAGTTCAGGTTTGGAAGAGGCGGTCCCAAAGGTTCAAATGAATTCGAGAGAGATGACGACATACACATATTTAAACCCATATTGTAGTAATTCATAAGCATTGTGAATAATTTTTCTCACAAAACACTATCAGATAAGTTACATGGTCCAGCGCAGCATCCAGAATTTGTATATGCATTTTTTATGGATGATTTAGATAAGATATTCATAAGGACACTTTCGTTCATTTCGTTCATATTAATTTTAACTGAGAAAATATTTGAAGCATCAAATTAAGCAAAACAACATTCAAGTTTTGATGGACATTATAGAATCTTTTGCTTATTCCAAAAAACAATATAACAAGGAACCTATTAAAAAAAAACAAAAAACAGAAGTTGATTTTTTTGATATTGATACAACAGACTTTAAATCTCCAAATGTCCTTGTTTTTGATGTAGAGACAACATCATTATCGGGTTCTGTCATACAGTTGGGATGGATTCTTGCTGATGCATGTGGGAATATTTTAAATCAAAAACAAACTTATTACAATTTGAGCGACGGAGAAAAAATAAGTTACGAAGCTCAAAAACTTCATAAAATTACCGAAACGCAATTACATCAAGAAGGAATCAGCGCAAAAAACATACAGAATTTTATACAACTTTGTGAGGTTGCTATTGAAAACGGTTGTACTTTAGTTGCACACAACTCACGATTTGATGTACAACGAATTAACTACACTGCGTCATTAAATGATTTGACAAGTAAAATATCACATGATCAAGTATTCTGTACAATGAAAAACAGTACGAGTAGATGTGGTTTGATAAAAGTAGACGGAAAAACAAAATTTCCAACAAATGCAGAATTGTATAATTTTTTATTCAGACAAGAACCTGAGGAAAAATTACATAACGCACTGGAAGATTGTAAAGTGACATTAAAGTCATTTATTGAAGGACGAAATAGAGGATGGTGGTGAAATTTTCAAAGAAATATAATCTTCAAATATGAGAAATATACGATCAGATGGTGATAAGTTTATCAATCTAGAAGGTTTAAAATCGATGTTTTGATTCTTTACTAATTTTTGATATGCGACAGTGTCTTTGAGATTTAAGTATCTCATTCGTTTCATTGAATATTCATTAAATTTACACCATGTATTTTCATACCGAGGTAAAAATGGAAAATTTAACTCTATATCAATACTTTTAATATCATGTCGTATTTCATCAGAATCTTCATCAACCTCAATTTGTAAGTTCATTTACTTGTAGGTTTATTTTTTTCAAGATCTTATTTTGAGATACCCATCGCTTCCAACCAATATTGTTCGCATTCATTTTGTATTTCCTTTGAAATGTGAAACTCTAAGTTCTTTATTTCAGCTTCATATTTCGATCGCAAAATATTCGAATTCGTAGTTGAAACCTTACTTGATGCAATTTGAATCTCCTTAGTTTTACTCAATATAAAAGAATCTTCATTATTGTACTCTTCGATTTGAAAGTTCGTTTTTACTAATTTCAAAAAACTATCATAATCTCTTTTAATATGTAAACATACTTTTTCAAATTCTTCTTTCACAATATTTTGCTTTATAAAATCCGCTTTATTAATCGTCGACAATATTCGTTGAGCACTAGCTTTCAACAGGACAAGTTGCTCTTGCTTTTCCATTATTAAACCTTTGCACTTTTTTATACTTTCGCGAATAATTTGGAAAACATAATTTTTGTATTTTTCAAGATGTTCTTTCAAATAAGTATATTTGTCCTGATATAAGACATGAAGTTTGTGTGATTCTTCATTCATAAGTGCAAAAGGTTCCGTGTATTGTAACTCATTATCAAATAGTTTCATTAATGACTGCACAACATCCTTTTTATGAGCGTCTATAAACATCGATATTAGAATCATCTTCCCAATATTTTCTAATGTATTCCCAATTTTAGGTTCGTATTCGTTCGTTCCCTGCAAATTATTTGGAATCAATTCAACAAAATTTTGTCCATCACAAATTTCTATATCGCAATCATCCTTCTCCAATACATGATCATCATCACTATCTATTTCCTCAAAATGAGCCATTTATATAATTCTGCAAAAAAAAAATGAAAAAACCATAAAATCACTTTTCTGTATATTGGCAGTGTGTAAGAAAACGTAAAACAAACATACGTGAAGCAAATGTGCAAATCAATGATAAACATATAGACATGCAACAAATGCAAAGCAACTGCACAACGCAACACACATACGCAGCTGCGCGACACAGCTAAGCGACACAGCTACGCGACACAGCTGCTTTTACTGTCCTCGTGGCTGTCGTTATCTCGCAGCAGAGTCGTTTCATTCGACTAAACTGGAAAACGATCGCAAAGTCACAATATTTTTTGAAAATCGAATATCGTCAGATAAGAAACCTTTTGCTCCTGCATTCATGTTTTCAATTGTAAAGTTAAAAAACGAAGAGTCAACAGATATTGCTGTGCAATTTGCAACTATATCTCTATAGTCAATTGATACATTGGAATCAACAAGACCAACATCAAAATCTCTCAAATATTCTACAACAATATTTTTTGCTGGTTGAAGATTTGATACACATTCTGATTCTGAAACATTTAAGCGCACAGCATACTGTGTTGATGTCGGTGAAGGTGCTGGCGAGACGTTATTTACACAATAATCTTCCGACACATGATGATAGGGATAAGTATTTGACTCCAAATCATTACGCTTACTTTTTCTACCAGCAAATGCCATACGACGTTCATCAAGGACTAAATTATCCCATTCGCTTACTCCTTTGATCAACGAATACTCGCCTCCTTGTGAAACTGAGGTCAACAGTTCACCATAACCATTCGTATCAACGTACATTATTTCAGATAGGTATTTTGTAGTATCCGTCGGAAAAGAGGATGCTAAAAATCCGAGACGACTTGCAGTCAAATTGGTAAAACTGCTACCATAAGGAAGAACTGGAGCATAAATGGTTCCATCAACACTTATCATTGATTGTGAATCAAGTGTCGAAAAGTGAGCTATTAATTGTGCTCTAACATCAGATGCAAAATCAGATCCTTGTCCATCCGTAATTTTTAGCATATACTCTCCTGTTGGAAGTTGAATCATAGCAATATCGTAGCTATCATCGTTATACATAAAGTTTGTCAAAACATGTGCACCAGATATTGCTTGATCAACACCAACCGTTGTCCAATAAGTTCCTACAAGATCTGTTCCAAATGTAACATCCCATTCTTTGAATGGAACTTTTAAACCAATCAAGTCAGGACTTCCCAACTTGGAGTAATTTCCAGGATAAAGTCCTGCTTGAAGCTGATACAATGGAAATTTGGAACCTTGTTCTGTTGCATACAATAATATTTCATATTGATAGGGATACGCTGTATTATTATACATACCCGACATGATTGTTGAATTTGATCTACTCAAAACAAGACCATAACTATTCAAACATGTATTTGAATATGACATGCTTACAGAAGGTGACGGCGGATGATTTGGTGATGGATGAAGAGGAAGCGGAGGATTTGATGGTGGATGAGTTGGAGATGGTAAAGTAGGCGGAGGTGGAGTAGGCGGCGGTAGAGGTGGAGATGGTGGCGAAGGTGTCAATGGTAATGTATATACTAAACTTTCAAAAGCCGATGAAACATCACTGTTTACATCTTTCAGTGCATTTCTTAGCAATCTTTCAGTTTCTACAAGTGTTTTATTCCACAAATTTTTTTCTACTACATGTGATGCAACATTTACAGCTAAAACATTTGTGACAAAGGTATTACCTGTCTGTAATACACGTCGTGATAAAGGACTACAACTTGAGTTTACATTTTGTATTCTGCTTTCTAGTAGAATCGCAACTCCTAAATTTACATTATATCTAAATTTGTTTGTACATGAAGTAATATCACCTTCAAATGTCAAGCTCATTTTGATTTCTGCAATAGACTCCGCAATAGACGCTATTGAAATTGGTCGACCTGAATTTGCATTTTTAAGAAGAACATTGGAAGCATCAAATGACCATATTAAGCTAGCCAAAACCCATAACAATGTTACAAGTACAAAAAGTGATGACATATGAAGATATGTACTCATTTATGAAGCATACAGAATTTTTTTCTCATCCATCATAATCTCCTTAAATTCTTCAAACACAAATTGATCTTTGACATGCACAAATTCGTGTAGCAAATAGAAAAAATGCTTGCATACAAAGTACAATATAAATTCGTCTGTATTGCAATTTGAGATAAAATATTGCAACTCGTCATAAGTAGTACTTAATTCAATCGTATCATATAACCAAATCTTAAATTGTTGATAACAATTTAAACAATTGAAAGAAGGAATACATTCAACAAAACCTTCATAATCAACCAAACAACATCCATCTAAATAATAATCATTATCCATTTTTCTCAATGCATTCACAACAGACTCTATTTTACAGTTCCTCGGTGATATGAATTTTCCATAGTTACATAAAACATTTTCTTTGAGTTGAATTCCAAACTTGTCAAAACCATACCTAACATACTTTTGATGTTGAGAAGTTTCGAATAAAATGGTATATTCTTCTATTTGTTCCCAATGATATATACCTCTCACGAAAGGATACACTTTAAGAGTATGCACATTTTTCAATTTATTGTGTATACTCGCATAATACAATTCCATTTTTTTTTTATTTTTTTGTCTATATTGGAACCCATCTCATTTTCTGTCCGGAATCATATAAATAAAAGGTTCCGGCAACAGATTCATGATTTGTTGACTTTTCTTTTATACACTTGTTTTTAAAAAATATATGTGCATCTGCTACATTACGTATTATGTCATCATAAGATTCGGATTCGGAAGTTCCGTAAGGTGGATTCGTAAACCGAATTATTCGGCCTTTTAATAATTGTTCATGGATATCATACATTTTATTCTGTTTCAAAGCAGCTGAAATCTCATATAAAATACGTAAATCATGACTAATATTTGATCTCTTAGGACAAATATAATCTATGTCATCATTCTGGCAGCATATGACATCAAATCCATTTTTAATCTGATTACAATCAATTTTATCAATAAAACCCTCATTACCAGAAAAATAGACGATGCCATAATCTATTATTTTTGGTACATATTTTGTTGTAAAGTTTAATATATCGCCATTTCGATATTCAACAATGAATCGTATTTCTTTATCGTAAGGACACAGTAAACAATTATCCATGTGCAAATCATAATGTGTAAACTTGTTTTTGAACATATCCAGCGAAAAATATATGAGATATAACATACAAGACAAATCATGCAAATCAATATCCATAAAATTCACATAATTATACATACTAATTGAATTTGGAATTGCCTCAATAAGTATGCAAAACATTTTTGACTTATAGCATGGTTTAGTGTTAATGAACTCGGACTCATCTATATCGCAGATATAATTCACATTTTTTATAAAAGAGTTTGCAACATTTTTAACCTTGCTTGTATACTTTGCCTTCTTCCACGATTTATCGTTTGAATAGCGATATAAACCATGTGTTATTATAAAACACGGAACGAATTCACACATATGATTTATGAATTTACCAGCAAAAAATTCATAGGCAAGGTTATCCGACTTTATACTTTTCGAAGATTTTAAAACTAAATGCTTGAATAGACTTTTTTCAGTGAATTTGATATAATGTATAAAACCTTGTTGCGATGATGAGCCAATTTTCTGTATATACTCTATATGCTCAAAGCAATTTGACAATTTGTTTGACATTTATACCAGATTTTTTAAAAGTTGTAACACTTGTAACATATCTCATGTCTCCAATTTTAAAAAATCATGAATGAAATAAATGTTACAAAACTTAGTTGGTGTGTCCGCAGATCGTCCAAGACATGTTGCAATTCAAAACGAGATTAGAAAACAACAACTAAAAAGTAATTTTTCTGCAAAAATAAACAAAGATGAAAGCTGTAGTTCTAAGTCATTAATATATGCGGATGCAGAAGGAAAATTCAGACTTTGTAAAAAAGAAGATGAAAAAAATGGTATTTGGATTAGTTTTATGAATTTTTCATTTCAAAAAGTATGTACGATTATATTTCAAACTGTTGAAGATAATCAAATAAAGACTGATTACTTTCATTTTATAGGCAATACGTCAAGTATTACATTATTCCCGAACCAAAAGCAAATTGACAAAACAAACGGTACTATTTTCGAAAAGCTTGGAGATATTGAAAATTTTTATAATATGAACAGTACCCTAAAATTTAAAATACTGCTGAATAGAAATAAATTATCAATTGTGACACAATCACTTTCTCCTAAACTAATTGTTGATGCAACGATTCCTCCAAAATCAGAGTCGAATTATGTTGAAACTTTAATGCTTTCAAAAACCGATAACATATACAATCCGTTAAAGTCGTGGAGAAGTATACTTTGGGGAGATTTCAGGCTATTTCCACGTTGATTACGTTTCTCATCAAATATTCTCAATCAAAATATTGACTGTTTTGAATAACTGACTCATGTTGTAATCTTAAAAGTATAAACTTAAATCATTCATGATCATTTAAGTTTTTGCGAAGCTGATCACATTCTATTCAAATATGTATCTGATTGAGATCATAATCGCTGGATTCTTTGGGATCATAAATTCACGGATTTAGATCACAACTTCTCAGAACGTTCTTGTCACATTTTTTTCAATTGTGCTGGAGATCAAAGCCTCAATGTATTTGCTTGTCTTTCAGCTCGCCACTTTGGCATTTATATTCTGAAAGAAAAAAACTGTCGATATACTAATTTTTTTTACTAATCTTATTGTAAATGATGTTGCTTAATTTTCTTCTGTTAGCGACAGCTACTATTTCCCCTTTAGATCATTCAAGACAGTTATCAGTAGATAATGTATTATCCGTAAATCCATACAATTACGAATTTGAAATGACATTGATAGCCAAAATCATGATCAACCACAATATGATTTTAAATGGAAAACTTATTAGTGAAATAAATGGGGAACTTTCGGGCTTGCAAAACATGACTGTATCCTCAGAATTTTTTACAGATTCCTTCTGGTTTCTAAAAGTATATTCTACCCAGCCAATTGTTGAACATATTCAACTGAAATATACATCAGACGATATCACTTATACACCTTTATTTCCAAATTCGGGATTTCCTTTCTTAAACTTTTTACATGGAAGCCATCCATATAGCTTAAGTAATCACCTCACATTGTATTCTTTTAATTTGCATGACTTTGAATATCAAATGCCTATGATATTTAAAAGTTCGCATGGTATTTCACAAATTGTAGCACATTCTGCAAATACAGTTGTTGGAGTTCAACAAAGCCATCCGATTCCTTTTAATTCACAATATTATTGGTTTATGATGCTTTCATCGAATTATGCACAAATGAATAACATTTCTTTAGTGTTTTACGATAATGGTGCAATCATGAAAATGCCTAACATTGTTGATTTTGATTCTGATGAATATCGCTTCAATATTTCATTTCCGTTAGAAACTACCCTAAATTATCCTTCTCCTCCACCACCACCTCCGCCTTTCTCTCCGCTATCACCATCGTCACCAGAACAGTCTCCATCATCTCCCATATCACCACCACCGTCGCAACCACCGCCCACATTTCCGCCACCATCGCCACCACCACCATCGCCACCACCACCCACATTACCACCACCACCTACATTACCACCACCCTCACCCCCGCCATATCCACCACCACCATCGCTGCCGCCATCTCTTCCACCACCAGATGCTCCTCCACCGTCGCCTCCACCACCAAATGCTCCACCACCATGGCCAAATTATCCTCCCATACCTCCAGCTACGCCCCTTCCATCGGTGAAGATATTAGAACCTGTTGTAAATCTTCACTTTCAAAATATTGCAACACGATGCACAATAGCAAATATTATTGATAGCGTGAATAATACAATAACACCTGTATTTGGTCTTAAAAAGTATTATAATGAAAGTCTTGTTTCAGTAAGCAACAACTCTTTTGACATCAGTATATATTACTTTACTTACCAGAGTAAGTTGGAAGCACGATATATTGAAAATGTACTCATACCATTTACTATTCCTTGCATGGAAACAAGACGTTCTCTTCAAAGCACAGGAACAGGAACATACACCGTCACGACTAGCATTGGTATTAACTTTGCAGACCCACCTCGACCACCACCTCCATCTTTTCCACCACCGTCTCCTCCACCTCCCACTTCCCCACCTATCCAACCGCCACCTCCAACACCACCGCCTCCTATCCAACCACCAATCCCTCCTTTTCCACCACCAATATATCAACTGCAAACGCCTTTCACAGACTGTCCAGCTTCTTACAGATGGGGTGATATCAATGAGGACTCGATCACGACTGCAGGCGACTGTCTCGTGAATATTCCTACATCAGGCACATGTCGTGATTCGATGTTCACATTTTATGATTTAGAGACATCGGCCTCACAAGACGACTATATCGAAGCGTGCCTAAATTGTTTTATTTCAGATTGTTTCACAAGATATTGACTTTACTTGTAGCAGCAAAGAAAATAAGTTGCAATCAAAAAATGAGCTGCATGAAGAAAGGTACCTGCACTTCTGACCAAAAAGTATGGTGTAGAGGATATACTTGTGAAAACCATACAATTGTCAAAGATCAATCAAAACGACAAACTGGAGATCCATGCTCGAATTCAAACGATTGTCAATCAAATATATGTGAAAAGCTTGAATGTGACTCTTTGAAAAGCATTGGAATTCCTCAAGCTATATGTGAAAATATGGGAATATGTGTATTGATAACGCCATCAATATCAAATTCAGCTGATTTCTGAATACAGACATGACTTTCAGACACATTAAAATTTTATTTCAAAAAAATAATCAAATTTATTTTATACAGAAAAATTAACAGATGGCAACTCAACGATTCTTAAAACCATTTCTAGTCAAAAAAGAAGACAAGAATAATGGCTTGACTCATACTCTTTTGGATGGATGGAATGGAGGTAAAGTTAGAATTCCAGAAGATAGATACAATGAATTTTTGGTTGCATACGCAACCGACATACAAAACGGAGTCCCATTATTTGTCAACGAATTAAGAAGGCACACATTTAGAATGTTTTTAGATCTAGATATTGTATGGAACTCTAAACTATCAGATGATGAGATTCAAGAAGTTATGAAAGTTGTATTTGAATCATTTACCCGATTTTTTCCTGATATGACATACAAAGATCAATTTCTTTGTATAGTTTCAGATGCTTGTCCGAAATCAATATGTGTAGATCAAAGAAGCTTACAATCTTTAATGAAAGATGAAGAATCACTACAAAAATACATTGATCCATCTTTATCACCGTACGAGGCAATAAATGTAGAAGATACACAAAATAGAATATGGGATTATACATATGATACAATATTCAAGTTGAGTGATGGAAGATGTTTCAGAAATACGCATAAAGATAATGGAAACTTGAAACATGGTATACACGCAGTATTTCCTCATATAATCGTGACTATGCATGAAGCTTTATACATGAGAGAGGCACTTGTTATAGCTTTGTCGAATCATTTTGGCGACAAGTATGCAATAAAAGGATGGAGCCATGTCGTTGATAATGCAGTCTATGTAAACAGTGGATTACGAATGATTTATTCACAAAAAGCTAGAAATTGCGATGTTTGTAAAAACAAAAACAGAGGAAAAGATTGTGATTTTTGCGCAAACGGAAAAGATTTAAGCGAAGGACGACCTTACAAATTACGTTTCGTATGCTCCGATGGTGTATATAATGATGAAATCACTAAAGAATTGCAAAATAATATGATAAGATTGTTATCATATGCGATATTGTATACAAGTCAATGCAAAGTTTCTGAAAATTGGAAAAAGTATGCCGGATGTCCTTCATATGGTGATATAGTAGAAACTAAAAATAATGGACCTCCAAAACTTGCTTCTAAAGAGCGTATGTTTAATGAAGAAAAGAAAACAACAAGAGGATGGAAAAGTAAAACTCCTGTACAAGATACACTAATCATAAAAACATTTGAAAGACATATTCGTGAAAGATTTGTGAAAGAATACAAAAATTTGAGGGTAAAATCTGTAGTGAAAGACGATAAACAATATTATATATCAGTTGATGGTGAGGGAAGTAATTTCTGTCTAAATCTAAATCCACCCCGAGATCATAATAGCAATAGAATATGGTTTTCTGCTCAAGCAGATGGTATACGAGTAAGATGTTTCTGCCCAAAAATGGAAACTGAAGGAAGACATCTTGGATACTGCAAAGATTTCAAAACACCACCACGTCCTTTCAACACAAAAGATATGGCCGTTCTATTTCCTCAAAAATCAAAACCAACAAATGTTTTATTTCAAAATCCAAGTTCATATCTGATAAAAATGCAAGAAGAACTTTTTCAAGAGGCACCATACGCCAAAAAAATGAAAAAATAGATCAACATTTTTTTATGTATATAAAAAAATGAACTCGTTGCCGGTACAAGAATCTGCACTCGATGATTTGTTAAAAATTTTGTGTCAAGGAAAAAACGAAATAAAAAACCGCGACCGTGAAACAACTAATCAATATGGATGTCCCACAGGTCAAGGTAAATCATGTCTAAAAGCAGGATATATTGTTGATTCATCTAGCAAAATTAGCCCGAAAACAAAATCTGACCTGAATTATTTGGATGAAACTACACAAAAACTTGTAAAAGCAACAGAAACCAAGAATAATGCTATAAAAACATTCAAAAAAATTACAGGTTTTGATTCTATCGTAAAATTAGTAGTTATGATTATGATAATTGCATGGTGTATAAGTTTGTGGTTTAATCCTAAATTTTCCCAGTTTAGATCTTTTATAGAAGGTAATGATATGTACTCATTTATAGCATTGATACTTATTGGAATAAGTTTTTTTATCATGTTCAAAAAATTCTTTTGTTATTCTAATAGTATTTTACGATGCAATTGTGATGATGATGAGCGAGCAAAGGTGGAGCCAGTCTAAAGTTAGCCCCAGGACTTTTCCATTGTAGCTCCGTTTATTTTCGGGGGCTAACTACTGACCGGCTCCAGCTATGATGATGAGTAATTTCATCAACATTTGGATAATTTCCATGGCCAATCCAAATATGTAGAAGCTATAAGTACTAATAAGCTTAGTCCTATGGCACCACCATAGAATCTATTCGTATCATTAGCATTACCAAATCTCCACAGTTTCATTGAATATGGATGTAGTGCAAGGACAAATCCATACACTACCAAACAAATAATAAAAAACAGTTTGGAAAGTCCTATACCCAGAAAATTTCGACCTGCCTGATAAGTCATATGAGCTGAAGTTACAAATTTTTCAATGTCGTCAGCTTTACCCATTTTATAGATGTTATGAAAAAAATGTTAGCAGACTACATAAAAAAAATATAAGAGTATATAATGATGCACAAAGATATATGCTGGATCATATTCTTTGTAATGGTGATCTTACTATTTTTATTAAAAACCGTATCAATTAGACAGACATTTAAAAAGGTCGAAACTCTGCATGATTTGGCGGAAGAATGTTTGAATAATTTAAGTTTGGATGAATTAGATAAAATCATTAAAAACACGAATCATGAAACTATGATTTTTAATAATGACACTTCTAAAATATATCTAGATTCTTTTGAAGAGATGATTAGCAAAACAGGTAGGAAACCTACCGCG